>JAEEGH010003007.1_pt1 | contig 44832 bp, 37 predicted proteins | sample 9134181 | NCBI WGS metagenome assembly JAEEGH01 (sample SAMN16246544, study PRJNA631951) | gut metagenome | biome: gut microbiome; feature: rumen; material: DP-attached | host: Bos | place: Iran: Karaj | collected 2018-10
GACGAACTTCTAGCTGCTTTCCTAGATGGCAATACCAGTAAGGAGGAAACCCAGCAAGTGCTAAATGCTCTGAAATCAGACAAGCAGTTGCAAGAGGTTCTTGACGTTGCCCTTAAAACAGATGAAGACACCTCTCTCATCCTTCACAATCCGACAGTTTCCTTTGAAATCCTTCCCATGCTCCAAAAAGCAGCTGTCAGTGGTGAGAATATCTGTGCAGTTCTTTGCGAGATATTTATCCTTCATCGCCGTCAGTTGCCCTATGATGAGGAGTGGTTGCTGAATACTGCGAGAAGAAAAGACTGGCTGAAGCCGGAAGGAACTCCGTTGTATTGCTTAGGCAACCTCTTGGCATATTCTGGAATGTTCGTAACCAGAAAGTATGATTCCTGCTTAGAGGATATAAAACAAGCGATAAAAAAAGACAATGACGTAGTAGTCGGTGTTGACCGCGAGAAACTGTATGCTGAGGATGTAGATCTTGAAGACCTCACTAACCATGCTGTTGTCGTGACTCACATTGAAAATGAGATAGTCACGATATTTGATCCGTATGAAGAACCCTACATTTCGAATATTCCTCTTTCTGATTTCCTCAATGCATGGAAAGAGTCCCATAACTACATGATACAAGTTCTGCAATCGGTTGATGAATATGAGCCACACCCAATTGATGTAGACTCTATTCCGTTAGACGGTGACCTTGAAGAACTCCAAGAGGCAATTGCGGAAAATGCTCATGACGTATGGGCAAAAGCACGAATTAATGAAGGATGGTCATATGGCAAGGAAAGAGATGACTCTAACAAACTCCATCCTGACCTTATTCCATACACCGCTCTCCCTGACAGTGAAAAGGAATATGATCGAATTATGGCATTTAACACTATCAAACTGGTTAAAAAACTAGGTTTTGATATCGTTAAACGTAACGGTTAATATAAAAAACCACACAAATATTTGTTTTGCATGATAGAAAGAGCTACTTCGGTGGCTCTTTTTTTTGGTTTTTATTCTGGAATTATGGATAGTAACATGCAAACTTACACTGACGAAGATCTTACAAAGAGACTTCACGAACTAATGGATGCTTCTCTTCCTGTAAAGGATGACCCTCTTTTTAATTCTGACGAGAAACTTTTTGGTAATTCCATTTGTAGTCCCGCATTGAAGGATATTAGGAAAATTGAAATTTCACTTTCGACAGACAATCCATCTGACTACACAGACGGATGTATTATTGTAAAGATCCAAGCAAGAAAAGGCTCATTAATCAAGGAAGGCCGTTTCACCTGCTTTGTCTACACCGGTGACTATTCTCCAATGTGCAATAGCGACATAACTTACAAATTTAACCGAGAGAATAGCATCAATGTAAGTATTGTTATGCTTTCTTTCCGTATTTGGTTGCCTGGTAAATACTTTCTTCTTGTACGGGATAAAACAAATGGCTCTCTTGCACGTATTGACTTTGAGATAAATAAGGCAATGAATATTATTCAGCAGCCACTAATGATGCGGGTAATTTGTAGTATAGAAGACATCCTTACAACCTGTGTAGAGAATACTGAATCGAGTTGGGATATTCTTTCTACCACTCCTGGGACCTCAGAATTAAGACAATATGCTTTGGAAAGCAGACGCTTAAAAATATATAATGAATTCCGCAAAGGATTAAGTGGCAGAGAATTGAAAGTCAGTCGCAATCTTCTAATCTACACCACAAATAGGGATTGGAACACAGAACTTCTCCAGTCTTTTCAGAAACTTGCTGTGCCAGGCTACTACTATATTCATGTTGACTGCAACACACTCTACAACGCTGCCCTACAGAATCCGTTTGAGCCGTTGAATGAAATGTTGAACAACACAACCAATCAGGTCTTTTGTCTGACAAACCCAGGAGCTTTGCTCAACACTGGAGGGAAGGTGGTTGCACGACACATTGTTGAGAAGATTTGTGAAGACAAAGAAAAGTATAAGCTCTGGCTATGTGGCGGCAAACAGGAAATAGAGAGTGTGCTGGATGTATATCCTTCTATGAAGGAACTATTCCTGAGTGGAAATGTCTTGAACCAACAACCATACAGCGGCTTTGAGCTTGTTCAGGCGTTCTTTAAGGAGCTGGACAGTGAGCATCTTGATCCATCCGAGGCAACAATGGATGCTCTTGCAAGAGCAATACTGGAGCATCATGAAAAAGGATGTTTCTCTACGTGGTCATTGAGTAGTATCCGCCGATATGTTGCCGAAGAAGTTTCTCCGCGTTATCTCAATCGCGCTATCAACGATATCATGTCAGAGAAGGAATCCTTACCTAAATTACCTATTGAGGACATCCCCTTCGAGCTCCTGCCCAATTCAACCTCAGAATTTGAGGACAGCATCAGGGAACTGAACGGGATGGTGGGACTTGATGACATCAAAAAGAGTATCACAACAATGGCTAACCAGTCTCGTTTCTTCATAGAGCGCAGCAGGGCGGGGTTCCATACGTCAAACATCGCAGCACAACATGCCATCTTCACAGGGAATCCTGGTACTGGCAAAACAACAGTAGCAAGAATGCTTGGTAAGATATACCACTCCATCGGCCTGCTTTCAAAAGGCGATGTGATATGTGCAGACCGTACAAGACTTGTAGGTCGCTATATCGGCGAAACCGAGGAGAACATGAAGGCCGTTTTGGAGGAAGCGAGAGGAAATGTACTTTTTATCGACGAAGCATACAACCTCTACGAAGGTACAGCTGACAGAAAAGATTACGGAGCTAAGGTCATCGACAGCCTGCTTACTGTCCTTTCACAGCCCAATCCTGATATGGTTATCATCTTTGCAGGCTACGAGAAGGAGATGGATGCCATGCTAAACTCGAACCCAGGACTCATGGGACGTTTCCCATACAAGTATCGATTTAGCGACTACGATGCCGACCAACTGATGGAGATTGCGCTACATCTGTTTAGAAAAGATGATTATATACTTAGCGATGAAGCACAGGAGATTCTTCATCAGAGAATATGCGATACACTATCACAACGCACCAAGAACTTTGGTAATGCCCGCTGGGTGGAACAGTTTATCAGGAACGGCATCATTCCGGCAATAGCAAACAGAGTAACACTTAATGCCATCAAGGATTACCAGCATATTCTTCCTTCCGATATAGAGGAAGGATATATGAAATTCAATCCTCGTATGATAGAACTGAAGCCACGCCGTCAGGTGGGCTTCAGCTCCTGAACGAATCCAGTTTTAACTGTGAAAATGCAATTGCCATCATACAACAAAGCCTGTAAGGCCATAAGGGACGGAAAAGACCCAATGGCTTTCCTACACCTTGGCATTTTGTATACCCAAGGTGTAGATGTATCACGAAATGATATTCTTGCCAACTACTTCTTAAAGAAAGCACTTGACATGGGGTGTAAAGAGGCTGAAGAGTATCTGGAGTGGGGATATGAATCGGGTACAAAAGATTTTGGAGATGAAATTAACACTATCATTGGAAACTCCAATGAAATACCTCGAGAGACAATGGCAAAATTAAAAGTAAGGATTGAGAAAGAGCGAATGGCTGGAAACATCGGGAATCTTGCTAGAATGCGTCAGAACCTACTCATGTTTTACCCCGAGTATAGTCGAGAGAAGGCCATCTCTGACATATTGAACAACCGTCATACCGTCGATGCGGATATTCTCTTCACCCTGAGTACTGCTGACAACAGATCGGAAATATATATAAAATCTCAGGATAGGCTTCTTCAGCAACTATATGCTCCAGTAACAAGTGATAAACAGTTACATTACGCAATTATTGAAGCCGATGACACAGATCTATTGGGGAAGGATGAAAGCGAATTAGCTCAATGTATTGTGAATCTCACATCATCATATGATACAATATGCAAGAAAAACAAGATAAAGACTCAGGAGATCTTTACCTTGGATTCATTAGAACTATACCCATATATCAAAGTTTCTGACTTGGCTCTTTTAAGACAGCAGGGATTCAGAGCCTTATTGTCAATTAGAGATGTTGACTCTGCCATACAGGAAAAATTCCTGAACTGTTTAGATAGTGACGAAAAGCTACTGAATGTTTGCGAAGAGGTTAAGGACCAAGACACTCAATTATTCCTTATCACTTTCGTAGAGTTGAATATTGACATTGAGTCACTTGAAATCAATTCTTTAGCCTTATTGAAAGCCTATCGAAATAATAATCTCATGCCCCTTGCTGAGCATATCAACGCTTTTGTAGACAGACTGAATAAGGTAGGTATAAAGAATCACCTGCCATATTACACTTCGGGGCATCTTCCCCAGATAGACCTGTCTAAAGGATTTTAATCAGAGGCGTACCTCTTGAAAATTGTCATCTCCTCTTGCTTGGCCATCACAGCAAAATCTAAGCCTACATCCGCAAATTCTTTAATCAGAATTTTATTCTCCAAGAAAGCATCTGTTGCACGGCTCAGGTTCTGTCTTAGTATTTCTTTGTCAAGTTCTTTATCTTGACTAACAGGTGTGTTGCTTGCTACGGTTTCATATATAGTGCGCAGGTTCTCACGATTATCCTTTTCAGCTTTCCCCTTGGGGTCAATGTAATTCCTAAGAAAAGAAGCAAGAATCTTAGCTCCCGAATCACCTTTGAAGTACTGCCTTGTTGCTGTCAACAGGAAAAGACCGATAACATCCATCTGGTTCAATCCCATTCTGCTAGCAATAATTTGGAACAGATATATTTCTTGTGGTGCAGAATAGCTGTCGGCACCAATCAGCTTGATGACATCCCTAAGGTATCCTTCCTTATCATGACGGGTTTTCGGTATCTCCTCATCAACATTCTCATATCCGCCTCTGAGCGCATCCAACAATTTCTTTTCGTCAACACCTTCCAGATGACAAATTGTGCTCATTGCCTCTTATTCCTCTGGAGTTATCTCGCCATCGGCAACAGCCATTGCTGTAAGGTCACGAGCCAACTTGAACTGAGGCTCAGTAACAACTGATAAAAACTTTATTATTATGCTCATTTAAATTATCCTCTTTGTTTTTAAGTTTCTCTTATCTTATGGTTCCGTCATTTTCATAATCCAAGGTATTGAACGCGAGAACTCTTTGTCCAATTCTGAAATATGGTCAAGTGTATCATAAGGTCTGATGTCATGATGAATGAAAAGCTTCTTGTTCTGTTTCAACACAGATTTGTCATCATCGTAATGGGCATTGTAGGCATCTTCATTATCATGTGGCTTGCGATAGCCCATGAGCAATTTCTCAACGTTCCAGCGGTTATGCTCCACTCTGGCCAGTTCTTCCACTTCCATTTCAGACAGCGGGGTGGTGTCTTGACTATTGTCATCCAGTTTTAGACCACGCATAGCTCTCAAAGTCGCAAGTTTAGTCCTGATGGTGTACGAGTTATAGAGATTTGACCACATCAGGGACACCGACAACTTGCGCCACAGTTTGTCCGCCTCTTCCCAAATATCGTCTGTTGGAATGGTGTTGAGTTCGAATTCTCCCTTGAACCTGTTGACATTGTAGTCTGCTGTGCTATAGAGGTAGTTGATTAACATGGCACGTTTTAGCGATTTATCGTCAGCATGGTATGCTGTTTCGTTCATTCCAAAAGGATAAATATGAGCATAGCGAGCCTTTCGTTTTCTCGTATCAACAAACCCGTTATCTTCTATTGTAGAATATACAAACTCTTTGTCGTCTGCAGCTCTGAGGTTTGTCACGAAGTTGTCAGAACGGTCTTGGCGTATGAATACTGGTATCTCGTTGTCGTACACGGCATCAGGCATGTTCATACCCATCACGAAGTTTGACCTCTGGTCCTTTAAAGCTAGGAAGATAGACAGATATTGGCCATCTGTATCCTGAGCCCAACGGCAGATTTCTGCCTGAACTCTCGTAGAGAAGATGTCGCCCTTAATGAACTCAAACTCTACATCCAAGAAGTTGGCTTCCTCGTCTCTGAAGTAGGTTGCAGGCATATTATATGCCATCGGCCTTAAGTGGTCTGAGAGGTCTCTGTAGATATAGTCTTGTATCTCAAAGAAATGACGATTTCGGGTTATAAACTCGTCTTTCTCTTTGTCCGCATTAATGTCGATAAAGGTTATTCTCGTCTTTAGTTTGTGGTCTCTATTGAAGTTCGGAAAATGCAACACATGAGCAGCCTCCATAGCAAACGACACGGCAAAGTTCGTAGTACCAGCAAATACCAAATGTACAAAATGCTTATCATCTGGCCCTATCCCCTTTCCAAAGACAGATGGATATGTTATGACGTTCGAAGACGTTGTGTTTACGTCTTTGTGACAGCGCTTTACGAACACCTGCTTGGCCCAACTCGCATAGAAGTTATATGGTATAAATTCTATGCCGAGTTTTCTTATCTTCTCGAATATCTCAGACGTTTTAAATGCAGCATAAGTATCAATATCTCTAAATACGCATGTGATACGTTTAGGGAGTTGATTCTCTTTAAGATTTGCAAGGTATTGATAGATGCAGTCTACACATTCCACATTTATTGCATCATGAGCCGGCTGTCCATGATATCCTACAATAAAGATTTCTTCTGCATTTTCAAGATGAATATCTCCATAGGATTCAGAAGTAGTACGATGCCCATAATTGAAAATGATATGATTCATTTGCTCCTTGTTGAACGTCTTTCTCAATTTCTCTGTAGCTTCAGTGACTGGATGGGAAGTTAAGATTAGAATATAGGCATTTGAATCCTTTTCGAAGATATGCTTGATGAACGAAGGAACCATGTCTCCAAAGCCCATAATGATGTAATGTCCAGACTTAAGATAATAGAGTTCTCCATTACGGAATTTTTCGACCCTTCGTTCTATCATGTTTGTCATAACTGATATTATCATACCTGTAAATATGACAACACCAGCAATATAAATAATACAACCAACGAACGTTGCCCATCCGCCCACAACGGTTTCCTTGTTATCGTTCATATAAAAGTTGAATGCATTGCCATCAACAAGCAAATAGAACGGAAATGCCCATTTGCTTATTCCCTTAGTATTGCAATAGTTTATCCAATCGTCCCCTGACAGATATAAAAGCAGAAAAGAAACCATAAATATTGCAGCAAGTACCATTAACAGGATTAGTACTTGCCGTTGAGAGTCCTGCGACAGCGTTCTATCAAACCTTAGAAGCGTTGCTCTGAGTTTCCTTTGAGTCATTTTTTACTTTAGCTTTTAATTCGTTAATTGCATTTTCTAAAGCACTAATGTACTTCTCGTCATTGGCTTCATTATACTCTTTATACTTATGGCCATCTTTATCAACTTTCTCAATATATACTCTCGCCTGAAGATGCTTATACAGCAAGTCCTGGAGTCCTCCAAGTTGTTTCTCATTGCTTTCTACAGCCTTATTATCGGACTTGCTTTCTTGTTCCTTATTTTCTTTTGGCCTGTAAAGCCATAAAACTGCAAAAAGAAAGGCTAAAATCATACCCAATGCAACTACAACTTGCCAAGTAATTGTCATAAAAAACGTTTCCATATAAAAATAATTTATTATTGTTGTCCAAATCTAATTTGCGAAATCATATTTAATAGTCAATGTTCCTTTTTATTATTCTTGCAGGATTTCCCGCAACCATTGCAAAATCGGGAACATCTTCAAGAACTACAGAACCAGCAGCGACCATTGCCCATTTGCCAATGGTAACTCCACACATGATAACGCTACCAGCACCTATAGAGGCTCCATAGCAGACATGTGTCTTTTCCATTTTCCAATCATTTGAAACAACCTGTCTTCCATCTCTCAAAATAGACCTTGGGTATCTGTCGTTTATAAAGCTTACATTTGTACCCACAAACACGCCTTCTTCTAATGTTATTCCTTCATAGATACTATTATTGTTCTGGATTTTGACACGATTTCCAATCACCACATTATTGTCGATAAAGACATTTCGATGAATCTTGCACTCATCTCCTATGCTACATTTTGAGCCTATAAAGCTATAATCTTCTATGATACATCTCTTTCCTATCTTGGTCTCGACACCGATTTTTGCTGTTGGAGCAATGTTGATTCCGCGATTTTCCTTGTCCATTTTATCCATTAATTTTTCAACGAACGAGGAAAGACTTACGGATTCTGGAGTCAACAATCTACCTGTCATTTTTTTTGCAGTTTCTTGCAATGGTACAATTTCTATTTCCTCCGTTTCAAGATAACTGTCGGGGGCAATGTTTCGGAATTTTGCCATTTGTTCTACGATAGAAGATTGTATCGGCAGATCTACTACGCAGTATGATAATAGTTCTGCCTCTAATCTTTCACTCTTGATAATACCAAGTTCTGTTACACCTTGACGGAAAGAAATGTCATCAGGTGATAATCCAATTTCCTCTCTCAATGCTCGCATAAAATATGATTTTATATCAATAAGCAGACAGAAATTTTCATCAAGAACAAAATCCCCATGCTTGTCGTGGAAACAATCCTTCAAAATATTGGATGTTTCATCAAACGAGAAATGCCACATATCGCCAGAAGAAATCTTTCCGCTTCTATATGTCCACATTAAATGCAAATTATAATCTTGGTTAATAACAACAAAACCTCCCAATCCCAAAGAACTTAAAAATGGTGAATATTTTCGAATGTTTGTTGTCTTGATCTTTTCAAATTTGTCTTCTATTGACCTCAGGGTATGATACGTCTCCACCATACACTTAAAGGTAAAATAGTTAGTAAAATACATATCCATAGTCAAATAGTGACTCTCGCTATTCTTCGTACGGTTATCTGTCACCCTATACAAACCTGTCATTGCACCATTAAACATCACCTGCTCAGCTTCCAGTTGTTTGATAAAAGCGTCACTAGTTATCATTGCCATAACATTGATAAAGTCGTCAGCCGAGAACGCTTCTTCTGAATATGGTTTCATGTATTCAGGCCTATTTTGAATCATCCAATTATAAAGCTTTTTGTGGTCATAGGAATTGATGAAATTCTTTAGATATTCTAGTATTTCGCTCTCCTCTACTTTATGGGTATATTTTAGCTTGTTAAAGTAATCCTCAATAGCCTTTTCCTTTTTCTGTGAATCCTCTTTGTCTGTTTTAAAGAATCCTCCCTTTTCTAGGTCTTCGTATTTAGTTTCTGGTATTTCTATGTAAAAAGTCTTAGGCCATATCCTTAGTTGAATGTTGTCCCAATCATAGACAGGATCTGCCTTGCTTATTGTTTGGTAGTTGCCGTAAGGTGTCAGCCTTTTTAAAAGGCGCTGGATTTCAATTCGAATCAGAAAGAGATTCTCATCTTCATAGATTGAATACTTCTCGGGCGAGTCATTCACGGTTTTTGCCATATTGACACGTTTCCGTTCTTCTTCTATTTCCTTTCTATACACATCAATATCTTTACTAATATCCTTGTTAGCAAGCCATTGGATAGATTTAAGTTTCTTCTTAAGGCCTTTCTCCATCCTGTTAAAGTCTGGGGTTTCCTTAGGGTAACATAAAATTGTTTTCCCTTGGCTTATCGCGTATTCAAGTTCCTGCTTTATAATGAATTCTGATTCGGCAATACTTTCTGTGTATATCAGGAGAAAATATTTCGAATTGCGAATGCCTTCATGTATGATTTCCGGATAATACTTTCCTGCATTTTCATGAAGGATTGCCTTGTCAAACCATGCATTTACGAAGTTGTTTTTGAATTCCTCATAAAGTCTTGTAACAAAGTCAACTTCTTTACTCCTGTAGCTGATAAAAACATCCAGATTTCCTCTGGCATTCTGTTTCTCAATCTCTGCTTTGAATTCTCTTTTATTAATATTCATACTAGCCGAGTATTTAATACCTTATCCTTGAACAAATATAATATTTAAATTATTTGATATGCAGCAATCAATCTTTTACACCAGAAGGTTGTAGGTCGAATAGAAGGAGGTATTAGTGCTCCTTCATATATTTTAGAGCCATGATTTGAATCTATAGTATGAGTGAGACCAATATATTTACAAAGTTTCTCTCCTACAGGAGTAACTGCATCAGCCACAATCGAAGAGAAGTATATTTCTCTCTCTTATAAATGCATAATCTGGTAGATAAAGGCATCGAACAATGTTGTAAAGCACTAGTGCTTTGATAATCTGGATGAATTGCAATTGAAGAAAAATACAATTTGTATGTATCTGGGAAATCATATGTTTCGATTTCACTAATTGGAATATCAACGTCTATAGTTTCTCCACTTCGTATTCTGTGATAATACTCGTTAGTGAGGGGCATGGCATTAATATATCCAGCAATCCTTTTTTTTATGGGATCCTCTATCATCACATAAATAAAAGGATTCTTCTTCCACCAATTAACACAGGTATCATAAATACCTTGAAACTCACTACTAAAAACCGATTGGTCTATACAGACTGCCTGATATATCATATCCTGCGTTATTTTCCTTCCCAAATGACAGACAAAATTATCAGAATCAGTGTTTAATATTGAAATTGTATTGGAAAAGATTTCATTTGCTCTATCCTGAGAAGTGTTATCGATAGCGGATAGATTATTCTCAATAGAAATATTCTGACATATCGCATGGTATAATTCTGGAAGGTGTATATCCAAATCGTCTGTGGCATCTATCCAATTTAAGTTTTTAAGAAACATTTTCTTAACTCCTTTCATAGGTATATTAGATAATTTGTACGTAATAATTGGTTTACCTTCAACGTCACAACAAACTTCAATTTCTCTATCAACTTGTTTAGATTGGTTATAGTTCTCAGAATAAATTGAAACCATTATTTTGCATTCTTCCAATGCATCTGCAATTGCTTCTGCCCACACTTTACCAACAGGAATATCCCTATATGAAACAAAGCATTTAAGTCCGTCGAATTGCTCTAAATAATTTACGACGCGCTGAGCCTGTTCCAAATCCACGTTAGAATAACTAATAAAAATATTTCGATTACTCATGATTATTTCATTAAAATCTAAAATTACTTTACCAATCGATTCCTAATACTGAGGCATTTCTCCATCCGCTTGCCATTAACGGCATAAAGGTATGTACTATGCGATGATTCAGGAAGATATGTTAGAGATTTAGAGAACTTGCGAAGTGTGGTAAGAGTATGGTCAATGGCATCCAAAGGCGGCGTAGAATTACCATTCAGGCTGCTTTCTGTGAAAAGAGCCATAGGTATAAGCATTTGACGAGCAGTACCTTTGTCTTTGTTAAAAGCTGCCAATTTGTGACTTGCCTCCACAAGATAATAGTTGGATATTATCATGCGATTATGAAGTTTGTTGTAAATAGAGCAATCTGGTGTTATCCCAATAACCTCCATAGTAATTGGATATTCACGGTTCAACTGCTGTTTCACATCCTCTAACAACCTAGCAATCTCATCGAAAGAATAATTCTCATCTTTCGCCATATTGTCAAAGACAATCGTTACATGGTAATTGCCACCAAGAAATTGTTTGGGTAATAATTCGCCAAGGATATCTTTGATATTGGCAATGCCATCGCCAGCATTAGGACGCTTGAAAGCAAAGAGATAACGGTCTGTCAACAGCAGCGCATTTGAAGGCAATTGCTCTACACTATCTAACACTGTGTCCCAACCACGGCCCAATTTTTCTTGTTCTTTTGCGATATGAATATCGTTGACATCGATTAAAGGAGTAATATTGGGACTGTCACCACTCACACACATTACACCATAGATTCTCTGTATAGCAAGTGCTTCTGCCGAAGTAATGTCAAGGATATACAGCGAAGAAGGATTCTTTTGCACATTCTCTGGATGCGATTTGAACCTTTCCGTATCTTTCTCAGTCAAAATTTGAACCGGTTGCTGTTTAAGCAACTTATAAAGATTAGAGCGTCCTGGTGTAGCCCTCTGTTCTTCTGCATTAATAATACTGTCATATACAGAATCGGATATATAGACCTTAAACATAACTTTTGCTTTTTGTTATTGATAAATGTTTTATGTGGCAAAGTTACAAAAAAAAACAGCATAATTGAATCAGATTGAAAGAAAAAAATACATTATGACCTCACTTTTAGCCCTAAAGTCCTCTTTATAAGTCACAATTCAGACAAATATTCTTCAAGAAACGCTTGATCATCATCTTCGTCATCAATACCAAACTCCATCTCTTCATAGTCGGCATCGATTTCCTCAAAAACATAAAAAATGGACTTCCCTATTTATCACGTGTGCTATTATATGCGAAATCAAGCATTGTGATTAAACCTATGGTGTGAGAACTTTTACCTTTGCAAAAAGATAATTTCGTATATTCCTCATATTTCCGACTAACAAGTTCGGCAGCCTTTTGCCAGCGTTCAATAGAGGGTTTGTCTGTAACGATTTCAATATCCTCGTCATACACATGAAGAGTAATTCTTTGCTTCTCAACGCTATTCCTATCAGAAGCATTCAATTCACTTTCGCTATGGAGGATGTCATATAACTCCTTCCAACTATATTTGAATGGGGAAACGACCATATTTGATTTGCTAATAGCACCCCACATACCATTGTCTGAACTGACCATAACCAAACCATTTTCAAAGTCACTACCTTTCCGGTATACGAATGGAATGACTGTTTCACCTTTATGGTTGATGTAGCCTATTTTAAACGTTTCAGCTTCCTGCACCTTTACAAGCCCTTCGCAGAAAAAAGAATGTGATACATACTGACATGGGATGACAAGTTGGCCAGTTTCGTCAACAAAACCAATCATCTTGTCCTCATTGGCAACGGCACACATCCCCTCGTCGAATTTGTAATAAGCATGCCACCACGTCGGTGACACAACAACCTCGTCATCATTGTTCTTGAATCCCCATTTACCACTCTCTTTGTCCTTAAATGCCCTTAGACGCGATTTTTCTTTCTGTTCCATAATACAATTCTATATTTTTCGTTTGACTATTTACTCATTTATTTGCTGTCTTTGGGGGCTAGTCCAAAATCTGCCAGGTTGACACCCATCTCAGCAGTTATTTCTTCTTGAGAGAGCGGTTCGTCCTCTTCTGTGGAATGGAGATGGTGAGAGGCATATAAGATATCGGACTCACTGAATTCTGCTTCATATAAGAACATCATGGGAAAGGCCAAAGGATGCTCTTTGTCCGTATTAACAGGGATGGAAATATTGTCCAAACCCTTCACACCATAGATTAGTCCAATGTCCAACAATTCCCGCAATTGTTTAGTGGCTCTGTTATCTGATACAAGATCTGATGTTAAAAGAACTCCATAGACATGTGGAATGTTCTTGGTGAGACGTAGCAGGCGATTACGGATTAGTTCACAAGTGAATGCCAAATCCGAAATCAATTCCTTCTTGGGACTCACTTCGTCTTCTGTACCCAAGTCAATCAAGACAAGCGCCAACTCTCTTTCCGTAGCATAGACATAGAAATCGTATTGGGTAAGCAAAGGCCCAAGACCTCGCCGCTTCTCTGAACAAATACGGGAATCCTTACCAAGTTTCTCCATGTAGTACAAGATGGAGAGGTCGCTTTTGTTCATGAATTCGTTATACATCTGTTAGTCATTTATTATAGAAGAGCTTTCGGACTGAATGATTCTATCACCATACTAAAGACATTGTCAGAAACCAATACGTCTCTTTTCTTTGGGAATTTCTAAGGGGAGGATGTCTTCTGGGGTAAGTAGACGCAATTGTAGCTTATCAATAGGTCGCTGCTTAACACAGCGGGTGGCATGCTGAATATAGATACGTTCCAACTGATTGGATATGAAGCGGGCATTGCCCCATGTTTTGGGGTCACGCTGGCCATATGCCTTTGTCAGTAACGACTTGTACTTATCCCAAGCTTCTGGAGTAAAATCATATTCGTATTCCTTCAGACGACGGCGTGTAATCTCCAACAGTTCGTCAATAGTGAAATCAGCGAACTCAAATTTATTCGGGAAACGCGATTGAAGGCCGGGATTGCTTTCCAGCAATTTCTCCATTGGTTCCTTGTAGCCGCAAAGGACGATGGCAATATCACGTTGTTTTTCGTCTGCCAGAATGTTCATCATCAGTTGTACAACGAGTTTGCCAGGATCACCTTCATGTTTGCCGTTCAGAAGATAGGCTTTATCAACCATAAGTACTCCTCCTTGTGCCATTTCAAGCACCTGGCGCATGGAACGTTCCTCATCTCCCCAAAGGGTTCCGATAAATGTTCCTCGATCACAAACAATAACGTGACCTTTGGAGAGAGCACCGGCCTGTCGCAGCAGAGACCCGAAAATCTTACACAGAGTTGTCTTGCCTGTTCCCGGTCGTCCGAGGAACACACTATGCAGCGACACCTCATGTTGTTTGCTGTTAGGGAATATCTTGCTCATCAGTTTGTTATATCCTGTTAATGCTACCAGTTCATCCATGCGGCGTTTGATGTCATCACATCCTACTAACTTATCAAGCTCCTCTCGTGGATTAGCAATCGGACGAAGGACTTCAACCTTGACACTGATTTTGTCATTCTGATCAATAGTACCATCTGGAAATGAAAGGTCTTCAATCTTATGGACGCTTCCTTCTGGGAATGCCTCTATGTTTACTTCATCGTCATCATAGATGTCGGAGCTGTCTGATTCTTCAAAAGGCAAATTGCCTTCCTCTACCTTCTCATATCCAGCATTAATAAACCTTTTGAGTAGCTTTTCAAATTCATCATCCTCCTTGGTTTCTTCACCAACAACCTGTTTCTCACCTAATGGACTTGAGAAATCTGGTGCTTTCAATTCAAAGTTCCTGATATATGCATCTTCATCCAGAATAGCTCGTAAAATAGCCCTTGCTTCCTCACTATATGACTTGTTTGTTGCTATTTCTCTATGACGAAGCCCTTTTAGCCCATCAATTACCGTTATGTTCATGGCACTCCATTTATCTTTCATGTCTTTGGCATTTAGGATATTACTTTCTGATAGCAGTACACCATGAATATCTACGGGCGGGAATATGTTTATGGCACGATGATCCATCTCCTTCATTGCTTCAGACAATTGCCAGACAGGACTCGTCCGTGATTTATTGTAAGAGTAATACTCTGGTATATTAAGGTCATAAGGGTCTTGTTCATCTGCAATTTCTTCCCTATTGCCGCAGAGATCGAAACAGGCCACAACCATACTTCTGGCATGGATATAGAGAAAGATATTCTTCTCACGCAAATCAGGCTCATAGCCCTTCAAATGAGTAGAATAGACTGCATGGTTTACGCCAAGTCTATCCATGTGATCCAAAATCGTGTCCCGAGTTTGTTTCCGAAAATCATCAATCAATGCCATAGTTTTCTTGCTTTGTAGCCATTTATAAAGAAACCTATATGGTTACAATTCTGTAAACATTCGAAGAAGTACAGGTAGTAATACCTATATACTATATCAATAGCAGCTACAATCTCATTCGAGTGTAGCTGCTATTGTCTTTTTGTTGTACCTATATCATGCAGTTTTTGTCATGACAGATTCTGGATGTGTAATTTTCCACTTATGTGGCAGCGGATCATGGGGTCGGTTCTACTGATCATTTATAGAGAATAAAATTTGTAAATATCGAAATATGTTATTACCTTTACCATTACAAAACAACATAGCAGGAATCGGAATGGCACGACAACTAAGGAAGAAGAGCGAAACGGGAGTCTACCACGTGATGTTGCGTGGTATCAATCGACAAGACATCTTTGAGGATGAAGGAGATTATCAACAGATGGTTTCCATACTCAGAGGGTTGATAGACAGGTGTGACGAACACAAGGTTCAGCTTCCGTCTCTTTGTACGTTCTATGCATATTGCCTGATGAGCAACCATGTTCATCTGTTGATACAGGAACGTGAAGAGAATATAAGCGATGTCGTAAAGATAATAGGAGTGACATACGCTCATTACTTCAACAAGAAGTACGAACGAAACGGCCATCTGTTCCAGGACCTGGAGGAATTGGTATGCATGCCCATAGAGGAATGTGATCAGATTCTGGATATTGACACTGACGACTGCAAGTCTGTCAGTGACAGTGATGTAAAGGCATTTCTGCTGATGAGTCTGCGCATAGTCAATCCACTCATGGTTCAAAGCCTTGAGAAGGCGAGACGGAATGAGGTGCTAAGGTCTGCCCTTTCCATTGGAGCGGGAATCAGACAACTCTCAAGATTAACGGGTGTATCCTATGGGGTTATACAGAAACTGAAAAATGATCACTAGAACCGACCCCATGATCCCCAGTCCCTTCTGTGTACGTTAAAAGGATTAACAGTGTATATTATGGAAAAAGAAGTATTTGAAAAAATAATCAATGATTCCCTTAAATCTTTTGGCTTCAAAAAGCAAGGAGTACGGAAATGGATTAGAACGGGTAATGATATCTCGCTAAAAGTTTTTCTCCAAAAGTCTCAATTTGGGATCGTTTACTATCTGCATGATGATTATGTTTTAAATAAAATGCAAGTACATTCTTCTAACGACAAAGAGTGCCCAGGTGATATCGTCTATAGTGATTATAAACTTCTTAATAAGATGTGTAACTTGGAAAATGACGTGCCAGACAGCGTTAGAGAGGCCACAATAAAAACACTTTTAAAAGATGCATTTGAGAATCATCAATACATTGAGACGGAAGAAGAACTAAAAAAAATGATTCTCAGACGATTGCCATGTGTTTTTAAGAATATTATGGATTATTTAGGTATAGACCAGGAATTATACGACAGTTTATGGAAACAGCGTAAGAATGCGTCAATGATGCAACGTTTGTCCGAGGTTTTCGAATCATCTCCTACCAGTAACTGTGAAATTCGTAATGAAGAAAAAGGTTTCTGTGTGACTTATAACTTAGATGACCGAGAAATACGGATTCGTTTATATCTGTTTGTAAATCCATATACCCAGAATGTGGAGAATGTTTGTCAGCAATGGATGGATAGGCTGAATTATTTTACAAAAATCATCTTGTATGAGAAACCTATAAGGGAGGTAGAAAGAATCGATGCAGACAAACCGAACAAGCTGGGGTTCATGCATGTGGAGCTAACTATACTTGAACATATAGCCGATAGTGAAGGTATTGAGAGGGTGAAGGAGGCCATATTCCAAATACATGAAGAGCAACTGCCCCATGAGAGCCTTGTCTGGTTTAGTGCAGAATACAAGGGACATACCTGCTTCTTTGAGTATGGGCAGTGGGCGTTCAGACGTGCTGTTGTAATGGGTGAGGACAGCTATCAGTGCTGTGACTTTTCCAACGACATGAAGACCGCTAAAGAGATGCAGGACCCCTTAACTGTTAATTTCAGTCTATTAGAAAGTTCCGACTCGTTTGAATTGATATCCCAAACGTCTTTCCAGGATATTTGGGATAAGACGGAGAAAGAATAGCGATCACGGGGTCGGTTCTACTGATCATTCACTATGGAATATCACAGGATAATATCAGTACCGTCATCTAAAAACATAAACGGCAGTGAGAAATAATATCAGCGACTGTGCGAAATAATATGTCTGACGGAGGGAAATAATATGCTCCGATTTACCTCTGCGGGGCATATTATTTACCAAAACGGGATATAAAATTCGATGCCGACAGACATCAGATTCCAAAACAGGAGCCATCAAGTGTGATGTGAAGGTACATGGAGAACGGGTCTCGTGATCCTAACTTCTAATCAGCAGCAGAGAGCATGGTGACCTCGATGCGACGGGAGCGCCATGCAATAAGGTAGGGTGTGCCGTGTGGAAATGCTTTAAGTGCCGTACTAAAGCATTGAGAGTGCCGTTCGAAAGTTAAAACTGCGTCAGTGTTTGTTAAAACAACGACGACGTTTACAAAAACAAAGGCGGTGTTTACAAAAACAACGCCATTGTTTGATGTTTTTCTTTGGACTCACAGGGGGGCTCTCTGTGAGGCTTCTGTCACTTTATGCGATATGCAGAAATAGTCTGCTGGGTTGTCCTATCCGTTCATGGATAGCAGGAACTCCTCGTTGCTGTGCGTTTGTACCAGACGGTCGCGGACGGTGCTCATAGCCTCGATGGGGTTCATCTCGGCAATGAACTTGCGGATAATCCACATGCGGTTGAGCGTGGTCTGGTCTTGCAGCAAGTCGTCGCGGCGCGTTGAGCTCTGTACCAGATTGACAGCAGGGAAGACGCGCTTGTTGGCCAGCATGCGGTCGAGCTGCAATTCACTGTTGCCTGTACCCTTGAACTCCTCGAAGATGACTTCGTCCATCTTGCTGCCAGTGTCCGTCAGGGCTGTGGCGACGATGGTCAGCGAACCGCCGCCCTCAATGTTGCGGGCAGCACCGAAGAAGCGCTTGGGCTTCTGCAGGGCATTGGCGTCGACGCCACCGGTGAGCACTTTACCGCTGGCTGGTGCTACCGTGTTGTAGGCACGTGCCAGACGGGTGATGCTGTCAAGGAAGATGACGACGTCATGACCGCACTCTACCATGCGCTTGGCTTTTTCGAGCACGATGCCGGCAATCTTGACATGGCGGTCAGCGGGTTCGTCGAAGGTCGAGGCAATGACCTCGGCATTGACGGTACGGGCCATGTCGGTGACCTCCTCAGGACGCTCGTCGATGAGCAGCATCATGATGTAGGCCTCGGGGTGGTTGGCGGCGATGGCGTTGGCAATATCCTTCATGAGCAACGTCTTACCAGTCTTGGGCTGTGCTACGATGAGGGCGCGCTGGCCTTTACCGATGGGCGAGAAGAGGTCGACGATGCGCACCGAGGGGTTGGTGGTGGCAGGGTCGCCGCAGAGCTTGAACTTCTCGTCGGGGAACAGCGGGGTCAGGTGCTCGAAGGCCACACGGTCGCGCACTTCCTGCGGGTTGCGGCCATTGATGCTGGTGACGTTGGACAGGGCGAAATACTTTTCGTTGTCGTGGGGCGGACGCACCGTACACTCCACCACGTCGCCGGTCTTCAGCGAATAGCGTTTGATCTGCTGGGGATTGACGTAGATGTCGTCGGGTGACGACAGGTAGTTGTAGTCCGAAGAGCGCAGGAATCCATAGCCGTCCTGCAGAATCTCCAGCACGCCGTTGCCTGTGATGAGGTCAGAGAAGTCGAAAGTCTCGTTCTGCCTGCTATAGTCGTTGCGCGGCATGATGACAGGTGGTTCGGGTTGCTGTTGCTGAGCCATGGGGCGGTCGAAGATGTCAACGGAGGGGATGGCTGCCTGGTCCTCGATGGGCAGGTCGACGACGGTGATAAAGTCCGTGCCGTCGCCGGGGTCGCCTTCCCAGACACCTTCCGGTGTCTCTGTGGGTTCGGCAGCCTGTTGCGTCAGCTTCTCCTGCAACTGGCTGATGACCTCGGGGGCAATAGCTTCGCCGTCAGCGGCAGCCTCCTGTTCGGGGATGAATTCTGTCTCGGCGTTCTCTCCGGCTTGCTGGGGCTCTGTGGCCTCTGCGGCTGCAGGCTGTTCAGGTTGTGCGGCAGGAGCTTCCTCTGTTGCTTGGGATGCTTCTGCTTCAGCAGCGGCGGCAGCAGCCTTTGCTGCTTCCTCTAACTCTTTTTTCGACTTCCGTCCGCGCTTCTTGGGGGCTGGCTTCTCCTCCGCGGGTTTTTCCTCTGCGGGGGCCTCGTCCGTTGCGGCGGCTTCGGCAGCAGCGGCTTCAGCGATGACAGCGCTCAGCGACGGCTTCTTGGCGCTCTTGGTGCTCTTGGCATCCAGGTTCTCGCCCTCGCTGCCATTGACGGTATAAACCTTGCTGTTGTCTTTGGCAATGCGTGTGCGCTTGCGCTTGGGTGTGGGCAAGCCGGCGGCAGAGTTCTCGGCGGCCTTGTCCAGGATGGCGTAGATGACGCTTTCCAGTTCGTCGTTCTGCGACACCTTCACGCCCACTTCATTGGCTATCTCCATCAGTTCGGGGATAGAAAGCTTTTCTAATTCGTCTTTCGTGTACATATTTATATACAGTAATTCGTTAATGATTCTTGTGATTTTGGAATTGTAATTTGGAAAGAAAGTGCTTCGCGGATGGAAACACGTTTTCTGAAATTCGAGTGCAAAGGTACGAAAAAACCGCCAAAGAACAAAATTTATTGCGTTTTTTTTGTACCTTTGCACGCAGAAAGAAGATTATGGAAATAAAGCAAGCAGAATTTTCGCTCTCGGCGCCGATGGTGTCCATGTGTCCTAAGGATACGAAGCCGGAGTATGCCTTCATAGGTCGTTCGAACGTAGGTAAGTCGAGCCTCATCAATATGCTGACGAATAATCGCAAATTGGCGAAGACGTCGGCAACACCCGGCAAGACGCTACTCATCAACCACTTTATTATTAATAAGGAGTGGTATCTGGTCGACCTGCCGGGCTATGGCTATGCCAAGCGCTCAAAGAAGGAGGTGGAGAAGCTGGACCAGATGATACGCGGCTACATCCTGCAGCGCGAGCAGCTGGTAAACGTCTTCGTGCTGGTGGACATCCGTCTGGAACCGCAGAAGATTGACCTGGACTTTATCGAGTGGCTGGGTCTGTCGGGCATTCCCTTCAGTATCGTCTTCACCAAAGCCGACAAGCTGACACCCAACAAGGCGCGCCAGGCTGTAGAGGCGTACAAGAAAACCCTTTCCGAGAACTGGGAGGAGTTGCCGCCCATTTTCGTGACCTCAGCCGAGAAGAAGGAGGGTAGGGACGAGGTGCTCGACTATATTGATAACATCAACCAATCTCTTTGAACTTGGCAAAATGGTTCCCTATCTTGACGTTCAACATCTGACAAAGTCGTTTGGTGCGCTGACGCTGTTCAGCGACATCAGTTTCTCTATTGGCGAAGGCCAGAAGGTGGGATTGATAGCGAAGAACGGTACGGGCAAGTCGACGCTGCTGTCGATACTCAGCGGCAAGGAGGGCTATGACAGTGGCGACATCGTGTTCCGTCGTGACCTGAAGGTGGGAATGCTTGAGCAGTCGCCCGTCTTCGACCCGAAGGAGAGCGTGCTTGACGCCTGTTTCAATCATCAGGGGGAGGATGAAAAGGTGCTGAAGGCCAAGCAGGTGCTGACGCAGCTGCATATCCGCGACCTGCAACAGCCTATGGGCCAGCTTTCCGGTGGTCAGCAGAAGCGCGTGGCGCTGGCCAATGTCCTGCTGACGGAGCCTGACCTGCTGATACTCGATGAGCCTACCAACCATCTGGACCTGCAGATGATTGAGTGGCTGGAAGGTTATCTGCAGCGTGGCAACAAGACGTTGCTCATGGTGACCCACGACCGCTATTTCCTGGATCGTGTGTGTAACATCATCTTAGAGCTTGACGACCAGACCGTCTATACATATCGCGGCAACTATGCTTACTACTTAGAGAAGCGACAGGAGCGCATTGACAACAAGCGGGCGGAGATAGCCCGTGCCAACAACCTCTATCGCACGGAACTGGAGTGGATGCGACGCATGCCGCAGGCCCGTGGCCATAAGGCACGATACCGCGAAGATGCCTTCTACGAACTGGAGCGTGTGGCCAAGCAGCGCATCGAGGAGCGCCAGCTGCGACTCAAGGCGTCGAACGTCTATATCGGCTCTAAGATCTTCGAGTGCCAGTATATCTCGAAAAGGTTTGACGATGTCGTCATCCTCCAGGACTTCTACTACAACTTCTCGCGCTTCGAGAAGATGGGCATCGTGGGCAACAACGGCACGGGTAAGTCGACGTTCCTCAAGATGCTGTTGGGCGAAGTGCCTGTCGACGAGGGGCGCATCATCATCGGCGATACTGTCCGCTTCGGCTATTTTTCGCAGGAGGGACTGCAGTTCAATGAGCAGCAGAAGGTGATTGACGTCATCCGGGACATAGCCGAATATGTTGATTTAGGCAGCGGGCGCAAGCTCTCGGCCTCGCAGCTGTTGCAGTATTTCCTGTTTACCAACGAACAGCAGTATAACTACGTCTATAAGCTCTCTGGCGGTGAGCGCCGCAAGCTCTACCTTTGCACCGTCCTGATGCGCAACCCTAATTTCCTGGTGCTGGACGAGCCCACCAACGACCTCGACATCGTGACGCTCCAGATTCTGGAGGAGTACCTGCAGGACTTCCCTGGCTGTGTCATCGTTGTCAGTCACGACCGCTACTTCATGGATAAGGTCGTCGACCATCTGCTGGTGTTCAAGGGGCAGGGCGAAGTCAAGGACTTCCCTGGCAACTATACGCAATATCGCGAGTGGGAGAAGACTCTCCCCCGACCCCTCCCTGCGAGGGAGGGGAGTAAAAACCCTCAAGCGCAGAAACAATCTACTCCCATCCCTGACAGGGAGGGGAAAGGGGGAGGGTCTCCTCGTAAGCTCAGCTACAAGGAGAAGCGCGAGATGGAGCAGTTGGAGAAAGACATAGAAGCGCTGGAGGCCGAGAAGAAACAGATAGAAGAAGCGCTTTGCGGTGGTACAACCTCCGTCGAAGAGATTACTACCTTGAGCAAGCGACTGCCCCAGCTCAACGACGAGTTAGACGAAAAATCCATGCGCTGGCTGGAACTGAGTGAAATTGAAAATTGATAATTAATAATTTAGTGATACAGCCACAGTTTCCATCACAATTGTTAGAGAAGGCGGTGCAGGAGTTCTCAAAGCTGCCGGGCATCGGGCGCAAGACGGCCTTGCGGCTCGTGCTGCACCTGTTGCGGCAGGATGCTGACAGCGTTGCGCAGTTTGCTGATGCTGTGGGACGACTGAAGCAGGAGGTCAAGTACTGTCGCGTCTGCCACAACATTAGCGATAGCGACACTTGTCCGATATGCTCCGACCCCCGCCGCGACATGACGACTGTCTGCGTGGTGGAGAACATCCAAGATGTCATGGCTGTCGAGAACACGCAGCAGTATCATGGACTCTACCATGTGCTTGGCGGCGTCATCTCGCCCATGGACGGCATCGGACCTTCCGATCTTGAAATCGACTCTTTGGTGGAGCGCGTGAAGTCTGGCGGTGTCAAAGAGGTTATCCTGGCCCTCAGCTCGACGATGGAGGGCGACACGACCAACTTCTACATCTTCCGTAAGCTGGCTCCCTTCACCGATGTCAAGTTGACCATCATTGCCCGAGGCATCAGCGTGGGCGACGAGCTGGAATATACCGACGAGGTGACACTCGGCCGCTCCATCCTCAACCGTACACCCTTTACTGGTTAAGCATTTAAATAAGAAACAGATATGAACGCAGAGACATTACAATTTCTATTGACGACCATCATGGAGCTGGCGACGCTGCTATGTGCCTATCTGGGTTTGCGCCTGTTCCGCCGTAACCGTTGGTTGCGACTGGCACTTATCGTGGTACCCCTGTTGCTCAACGCACTCTGTTATGCCGTCTATCAGACCACGCCATTCTTCTATTGTGGCATCATTCTCTTGCTCTGCCTCCCCTTCGTATGGCCAAGAAAATCAGTATAGTCATCGTCAGCTACAACGTCTGCCGCCTGCTTGACGAATGTTTGCAGAGTGTGCAGCGCGCCCTTGAAAGTATCGAGGGTGAAGTCTTTGTGGTTGACAATGCCTCCGTTGACAAGACGGTGGAGACGCTGCGTCCCCGTTATCCGTGGGTACACTTTATTGCCAACGATGAGAACCTCGGCTTTGCCCGTGCCAACAACTGTGCTATCCGACGTTCTGACAGCGACTATGTGCTGCTGCTCAATCCTGATACCGTCGTCCGCGACGACACGCTGCACCAGTGCCTCCTATTCATGGATGCCCATCCAGAGGCGGGTGGGGCAGGTGTGCGCATGTTGAACCGTGAAGGCCGTCCCGCCCCCGAGTCACGACGTGCCATCCCGACCCCGTGGGTGTCGCTGCTCAAGATGCTGGGCTTCACCAGTCGCTACTATATGAGTCACCTGCCGTGGGACGAACCCTGTCAGATTGAAGTCATCAGCGGCGCTTTCTGCCTGCTGCGTCGCAAGGCGCTCGATGCCGTGGGACTGCTTGACGAGGACTTCTTCATGTACGGCGAGGACATCGACCTGTCGTTCCGCCTGCTCAAGGGCGGTTGGCAGAACTGGTACTTGCCGTACGACATTGTACACTACAAGGGCGAGTCCACCGAGAAGTCTTCCTTCCGCTACGTCCACACCTTCTACCAGGCCATGCTCATCTTCTTCCGCAAGCATTACGGCCACCTCAGCTTCCTGTTGTCGGTACCTATTCAGACGGCCATCTACTTCCGTGCCTTCGTGGCGCTGCTGCAGATGCTGGGCGACAGGCTGCACGACTTCATACATCCGCAGAAACCTTAGAATTAATTCTCAACTTTCGATTTGAATCATGTCTGATCATACGATAACCCTGCGGGCCATAGAACCCGAAGACCTGGATCTGCTCTACCGCATTGAGAACGACATCCGGTTGTGGAATGTTGGTGCTACCAACGTACCCTATTCGCGCTATACCCTGCACGACTATATTGCCACGTCGTCGAACGACATTTATGCCGATCGCCAGCTGCGCCTGATGGTCGTCAACGACCACGACGAGATAGTGGGCATGGTAGACCTGGTGCGCTTCGATCCCCGTCACCAGCGTGCCGAGGTTGGCATCATCATCATCGATGCCTACCGTCGTCGGGGCTATGGGCTCAAGGCTGTTGCCCGCATGTGCGACTATGCCGCTGAAGTGCTTCACCTGCACCAGCTTTATGCCGTCGTCGATACAGCAAACGCTGCCGCTTGCCAGTTGTTCCAGAAGGCCGGTTTCATGCAGCAAGTCACGCTGACGGACTGGCTGCTCAGCGGCAATAGCTACCACGAGGCACTGCTCATGCAAAGATTTTTGTAAATTTCTCCCTAAAAAGTTTTGCGGATTCAAAAATTCTGATTACCTTTGCACCCGCTAACAAGAAAAGGTGCGTTAGTTCAGTAGGTTAGAATGCCTGCCTGTCACGCAGGAGGTCACGAGTTCGAGTCTCGTACGCACCGCAAGAAAATGTTAGCAAAATATAGTAAATGCCAGGTGCGTTAGTTCAGTAGGTTAGAATGCCTGCCTGTCACGCAGGAGGTCACGAGTTCGAGTCTCGTACGCACCGCACCACAAAGAAAGCTCATTGAACCAAGTATTCAGTGAGCTTTTGTTATGAATGATGAAACGCTATTTTATATGGTTCAGTTATGACGGCACCCAGTACCACGGGTGGCAGATACAGCCCAATGGGGTGACGGTGCAGAGCGAGCTGCAACGCTGCCTGTCGCTGTTGCTGCGCCAGGAGGTCAGTGTGACGGGTGCCGGACGGACGGATACGGGTGTCCATGCGCGGCACATGGCTGCGCACTTTGATACCGACGTGGTGTTCGACGCAGCCGTGCTGACGAAGAAACTCAATGGTCTGCTGCACCAGGACATTGCCGTAGAGCGTATTGAGGAGGTCGATGGTGACAAGCATGCACGCTTCTCGGCTGTCGCCCGTACCTATCGTTATTATATCCATACCAGCAAGAATCCCTTCCTGCGCCATTATTCTTTAGAGATGCACTATGTGCTGGACTTCGGGCTGATGAACGAGGCCGGGCGCATCCTGCTGGCGTATGAGGACTTCGGGGCCTTCTGCAAGGCGGGGTCTGACGTGAAGACGACGCTGTGTCACGTCACCCATGCCCAGTGGCACCAGACGGCTCCTGATGCCTGGTACTTTGAGATTACCGCCAACCGCTTCCTGCGTAACATGGTGCGGGCGGTGGTGGGAACGCTGATTGAGGTGGGCCGTGGGCGCATGACGCTTGATGAGTTCCGCAGCGTCGTCGAAGGCGGCCAGCGCACACAGGCCGGCGAGTCCATGCCTGCCAAGGCGCTGTTTTTAGAAGAGGTCAATTATTAATGGTTTAAACGAAATAACGAAATAACGGAATACCGGAATACCGTTATAACGAAAAATATAACAATATGGCTTGGCTGATATTAGCTTTTCTCTCTGCAGCGCTGTTAGGCTGCTATGATTCGTTCAAGAAGGAGGCGCTGAAGAGTAATGCCGTCATTCCTGTCCTGTTCCTGAACACGCTGTTCTCGTCGCTGATATTCTTACCCTTCATCGTGGTGAGTGCCACGAGCGACGTCCTTGACGGCACGATGTTTCATGTTGCCTCGGGCGGGTGGGACGTGCATCGGTATATCCTGCTGAAAGCCCTCATCGTGCTGTCGAGCTGGGTTTTAGGTTACTTCGGCATGAAGCACCTGCCGCTGACCATTGTCGGTCCCATCAACGCTACGCGCCCCGTGATGGTGCTGGTGGGTGCGCTGCTGGTGTTTGGTGAACGCCTGAACGTGTGGCAATGGGTGGGTGTGCTGCTAGCCGTCGCCTCGTTCCTGCTGCTTAGCCGTAGCGGCAAGAAGGAGGGTATCGACTTCAAGAGCGACCACTATATCTGGATGATAGTAGGTGCAGCCGCCTTGGGAGCGCTGAGCGGTCTCTACGACAAGTTCCTGATGGCACCTGTCAGCGAGGGCGGCATCGGGCTGGACCGCATGATGGTGCAATCATGGTATAACATCTATCAGTGCGGCATGATGCTGGCTATGTTGTGGCTGCTGTGGTGGCCGAAGCACCACGAGACGACACCGTTCCATTGGGCGTGGTCGATTATCGGCGTGAGCCTGTTTTTGTCTACTGCCGACTTCATGTACTTTTATTCGCTGTCGCTGCCTGACGCCATGATTTCCATTGTGTCCATGATTCGCCGAGGCAGCGTCGTGGTGAGCTTCCTGTTTGGGGCCTTGTTCTTCCATGAGAAGAACCTGAAGGCTAAGGCCTTTGACCTGGCATTAGTGCTGTTGGGAATGATCTTCCTCTACATCGGCTCCGCGTAGGATGATGCTGGTGGCGCCAAGGGTGAAGAGGGTGCCGTCGCCAATGATGCGGCGCTCGCGAGGTTTCAGTTCTACGTCACCGACAAAGGTTCCCGTATTGCTGTTGTTGTCAGAGAGCGTGTAGCGCAGGGTTCCGCGCTTGTCACGACTGACGGTAATGGTGCAGTGGTTGAGGTCCACGCTGGGGTCTACGGTCTCGAAGGGAGTGTTGATGGGGTTGCCCTTTTGATAGCGCCCAATAACATTGTCGCCCATCTGCAGGGGCAACACCTGTTTGAAGTGGAATACGTTCTCGATGACAACGATGCTGCCACAGGGCGCTTCCTCCGTGCTGCGCTGTCCGCTGTCGTCAGTCATCTCTGCATTCTCATCCTTCTGCGTCTTCCTGAGCTTTGACACGCCGATGCGGATGCCGAACTCGCGTCCGCATTCGTCACACTGGAATACCAGCGACTGACCAGCCGTGTATTTCGTCTCGTCAAAGATGATGTAGTGGTCGCACTTGGGACATCTTACGCGCTTCATGTCGGAAAGAGTAGGGAAGAGCGGGTTACGACTCAGAGGGATGGGTCTTCTTGTAAACCCACGCTTCTGCAAACTCCGTGTTGTTGTTCATCTTGTTAAGTTGGCGGTAGGCCTCGCCTTCCGTCTCGAAGCTGCCGCATATAACACGCACGACGTGGTTGTGGATGTAGACCTCGGCATCGCTGATGCCCTGCTTGCGCAACTGTTCCACATAGCTTTCGGCATTGCTCCTCTTGACCTGACTGGCCAAAACGATGCAGTAGGTAGGCAATTGGGGCTTCTCCTCGGGCTTGATGTCGTCGGCAGGTTCTGTGACCTCGGCAGTAACGGTGGTCTCTGCGGGAACCTCCTCGGTGCTTTCTGCCTCGTCAGGTGTTGCTTCCGCAACCTTGTCGGCTACGACAATCGTTGCTGGCATCATATTGGTGTCCTGAGGAATAAGCTTGTTGAACAGGTTATGCTGCAGCTGGCTCATAGTGCGCGTCCTGAGGTCGCTGTTGGCAATAGGTGTCGCCATGAAGAAGAAGGCTATGATGGCGGCAGCCGCGGCAACGGCATTGCGTATCCACGACATCTTGATGCGGATGGCGCTCTGGTCGTTGTCGTCACTATCAGTAAACTCCAGCAGGGCGGGGGAGTCGGCATCACCGTTGCGGTGGTCGGCAAATGCTTCTACGTCGGCAATCTTCCTGTCGTCGGCAACTTTCGTCATAGGAGTGATGACGGCCCTGGCCTCATGGAGCGTCAGGAACTCATAGCTTCCCAAACCGTAGAGCTCAGGTGACAGGATGCCGGCTTCGCAAGGCTCAAACTGGTAGTTGCCTTCGTCGTTAACGGTCAGCGTGCCGATGTTCTCTAAGGCGTAGTAACCTTCAGTGTCGAGGGCGTCACGCATCTCTTCTACCTCGTCGGTGATGCGCCTAAGCGCCTCAGGATAGCTGATGTCGTAGGCATTGATGTACGACTGCACCAACAGGGAGTCGTTGATGCGCAGCTGTGGGTTGAAACCCAAGGTGCGCAAAGGCGGCAGGAAGACGTTGTCTTCCTCGCTATAGCGTGCACTGGCATAATGTGCGACAAAGCCCCCAAAATCAGGCACTATCACACAATCGTTGTCCAAAAGCAGTATCTCAATATGTCGGTGTAGCTCAATCACGAGTGCAAAATTACGCTTTTTTTGCGAAACAAACAAGCGTATGCAAAAAAAAATTCGTATCTTTGCAGTCGTAAACAACGAATAATTAAGGAAATGGAATACAAGAAAACCTCTATTGAAGGAGTGTATGTTATTGAGCCACGTGTGTTTAATGACGCCAGAGGCTATTTTTTTGAAGCTTGGAAGAAGGAAGAGTTCGAAGCGCACGTCGGTCATGTGGACTTTATTCAGGACAATGAGTCGAAGTCGAGCTTTGGTGTGTTGCGCGGTCTTCACTTCCAAAAGGGCGATTATTCGCAGGCTAAGCTGGTACGTGTCATTAAGGGCAAGGTGCTGGACGTCGCTGTCGACATTCGCCGTTCCAGTGCAACCTTCGGTCAGCATGTCATGGTGGAGTTGAGTGACGAGAACAAACGCCAATTCTTTATTCCGCGTGGCTTTGCCCACGGTTTCCTGGTACTGAGCGACGAGGCCGTCTTCACCTATAAGGTCGACAACGTCTACGCGCCGCAGGCTGAGGCCGGCATCTGCTGGAACGATCCCGCCTTAGGCATCGACTGGCCCATCGACGCTGCCCAGGTGCTCACCAGCGAGAAAGACCTGAAGCTGCCGTTGCTGAAGGATGCGGAATGTTTTGCATAATGTTTAATTCACAATGCTTAATGCATCATATATTAAATAAGGTATTATACCATAATATAGTTGTCCTATTGATGGCTGTATTACTCACAGGCTGCAGTGGAAATGGCAAGGCCCCTGCCGTTAGCGAGGTGAGCCATGAGGCTATGCGCCTGATGCAGGGCGTGTGGATGGAGGAGGAGAGCGAGACTGTGGCTTTCCGTATGAAGGGAGACTCCGTCTATTATGCCGATTCCACCTCTATGCCTGCGCGCTTCAAGGTCATTGGCGACACCCTTTACATGGGGGCGGACATCCAATACTACATTGTCAAGCAGTCGGCGCATGTATTATGGATCAAGAATCAGGTCGGCGAGACGTTGAAGTTTGTCAAAAGCACCGACACCAGCAAGGAGGTTGAGGAGAAATTTACAGAGAAACCGACTGTCCTTGCCCTCACCGAGGTACTCAAGCGCGACACGGTTGTTCACTTTGACGGTGAGCGCTACCACCTCTATGTGGCCATTAATCCAACGAAGTACAAGGTTATCAAGAAAACCGTCAACGACGACGGTCTGGAGGTTGAGAACGTGTACTATGACAACATCATCCACCTCAGCATTTTCAAGGGTGCCGCGCAGCTCTTCTCACGCGATTTCCGCAAGCAGTTTTATGAGCAGAAGGTACCCAAGACCTTCCTCTCGCAGGCTATCCTGAATAATATGGAGTTCAACAAGGTCGATGCCCAGGGCTTCCACCTCAACGCGTCGGTCTGCATGCCCTACGATGCTTCGTGCTATCTGGTGGAGACCCTCGTGTCTTTTGACGGTAAGCTGACCACTAAAGTGCTGGAATATTGAAGGTAACACTTTTACAGACCGACATTCGCTGGGCACAGCCACAGGAAAATATCCATGAGGCAGCCCGCCTGCTCTCTGCCGCTGCCGGCAGCGACCTTTATGTGCTGCCCGAGATGTGGAGCACGGGTTTTGCCACTGATGCTGAAGGTATTGCCGCCGACGAGGATGGCAATGCCGCCTTGCTGTGGATGCAGCGTGAGGCCCGCAAGCGCTGCTGTGCCATTGCTGGTAGTCTGGCTGTGCGTCTGGCTGACGGCAGTTGCCGCAACCGCCACTACTTCGTCGATGGCCTCGTAGACCGCGTCAGTTGGTATGACAAGCATCACCTCTTCACCTATGGTCACGAGGACCGCTGCTATACGGCAGGCAAGGAGCATACCATTGTCAACTATGCCGGTTTCCGCCTTTTGCTGCTGACCTGCTATGACCTGCGCTTCCCCTGCTGGAGCCGTTATGCGACAGGTCGTGAATACGACGCCATTATTCTCGTGGCTAACTGGCCACAGTCGCGTCAGTCGGCTTGGCAGGTGCTGACACGGGCCCGTGCCATCGAGAACCAATGTTTCCTTGTAGGGTGCAACAGGGTGGGCGACGATGCCCATTCCCATTATGCTGGCTGTAGCGTTGTCGTTGACCCGATAGGACGAACCCTCGGACAATGTCGCAAAGACTGTCAGCAGGTGCTGACCGTCGACATGGACTTGCACGAATTACAGCGTCGGCGCGAAAAATTCCGCGTGCTGAACGACCGTGATTGAAATAACACCTTAAAATTGTTTAAAATCTTTCGCAGTGTCGTAAAAATACCGTACCTTTGTACGCTAATTGAAAAAGGCAAAAATGCGCTGACGGGCTTGAAAAGCGTCTTAAACGCAAAATTCAGAAAAAAGTGCGACGTTAAAATCACCATTGCCCCGATGCCTGTTTTGAGTCAAAAATAGTATTAAATTGTAAATCGAACTGATGGATCAGACATTCGACAACGACAGAATTATTAAGATTAACATTGAGGAGGAGATGAAATCCTCCTACATCGATTATTCGATGTCAGTCATTGTAGCCCGTGCGCTGCCTGATGTGCGCGACGGCTTCAAGCCTGTACACCGCCGTATCCTGTACGGTATGATGGGTATCAACAACGTTTCCACCCAGCCCTATAAGAAGTGTGCCCGCGTCGTCGGTGAGGTACTCGGTAAGTATCACCCCCACGGCGACGGTTCAGTCTATGGTGCTCTCGTTCGTATGGCCCAGGACTGGAACATGCGCTACACACTGGTAGACGGACAGGGTAACTTCGGTTCGGTTGACGGTGACTCTCCCGCTGCCATGCGTTATACGGAGTGCCGCCTGTCAAAGATGGGTGAGCACATCATGGACGACCTGGAAAAAGATACCGTCGACATGGTCAACAACTTCGACGACTCGCTGCAGGAGCCGAGCGTGATGCCGACGAAGGTTCCTAACCTGCTGGTGAACGGTGGTAACGGTATTGCTGTAGGTATGGCCACCAATATGCCGACACACAATCTGGGTGAGGTCATTGACGGCTGCTGTGCCTATATTGACAATCCCGACATCGATACTGACGGACTGATGCAGTATATTCCCGGTCCCGACTTCCCCACAGGTGCCTATATCTACGGACTGGCTGGTGTGCGCGATGCCTACGAGACGGGTCGCGGACGCATCGTCATGCGCGCCAAGGCTGAGATTGAGACGGGCGAGACCCACGACAAGATAGTTGTTACTGAGATTCCCTATGGTGTCAACAAGGCCGACCTCGTTGCCTATATAGCCGACCTTGCCAACCAGCACAAGATAGAAGGTGTGGCCAACGTCAACGATGAGTCTGGCCGTCAGGGTATGCGTATCGTCGTCGACGTGAAGCGTGATGCCAATGCCAATGTCCTGCTGAACAAACTGTTTAAGATGACAGCGCTACAGAGTTCATTCTCAGTAAATAACATTGCGCTGGTCAAAGGACGTCCCCGCCTGTTGTCGCTCAAGGAGTGCGTCAAATACTTCGTCGAACACCGTCATGACGTGACCATCCGCCGCACGAAGTATGATCTGAAGAAGGCTCAGGAGCGTGCCCACATTTTGGAGGGCTTGATTATTGCTGTCAACAATATCGACGAGGTAGTACATATCATCCGTAACTCGAAGACTCCCAGCGATGCCCAGCGCAATCTGGAAGTTCGCTTTGAACTCGATGAATTACAGTCGAAGGCCATCGTCGACATGCGCCTGTCACAACTGACCGGCCTGCGCGTTGACCAGTTGCATCAGGAGTACGACGACCTCATGAAGCTCATTGCCGACCTGGAGGAAATCTTGAATAATCCTGAGCGTTGTAAGGAAGTCATGAAGCAGGAATTGCTGGAGGTGAAGGAGAAGTACGGCGACGAGCGCCGCACGGAGATTATCCCCTTCGACCATGAGTTCAACGCCGAGGACTTCTATCCCGATGACCCCGTGGTCATTACCATTTCGCACATGGGCTACATCAAGCGCACCCACCTCGACGAGTTCCACGAGCAGGGACGTGGCGGCATGGGTTCCAAGGCTGCCCGCCATCGTGATAACGACTTCGCAGAGTACATCTATCCTGCCACGATGCACAACACGCTGCTCTTCTTTACCCAGAAGGGTCGCTGCTACTGGCAGAAGTGCTACGAGATTCCCGAGGGTGATAAGAACTCGAAGGGACGTGCCATCCAGAATATGCTCAACATTGAGCCTGACGATGCCATTAATGCCGTGCTGCGCATCAAGAACTTCAATGATGAGGAGTTCCTGACCACGCACTACGTGGTGTTTGCCACCAAGCAGGGTATCATCAAGAAGACACGTCTGGATGCCTATAAGAATGTCCGTGCTGCCGGTGTCCGTGCCATCAATATCAATGAGGGCGACGAGGTCGTAGGCGTTCGTCTGACCAACGGCCACAACGAGCTGTTGCTGGCCAACCGCAACGGTCGTGCCGTCCGCTTCGATGAGAACGATGTCCGCACCATGGGCCGCGTGTCTACTGGTGTCATTGGTATGCGTCTCGACGGTGGCGATGATGAGGTGGTAGGCATGGTATGCGTCAACGACCCGAACGTGGAAACCATCATGGTGGTCTCGGAGAATGGCTACGGCAAGCGTTCAGAGGTGGAAGACTACCGCAAGACCGCCCGTGGTGCCAAGGGTGTCAAGACCCTCGCCATCACCGAGAAGACTGGCCGTCTGGTAGCCATCAAGGTAGTGACCGACGAGAACGATCTCATGATCATCAACAAGTCGGGTGTGCTTATCCGCCTCAAGGTGGCTGACGTTCGCGTCATGGGACGTGCCACACAGGGTGTGCGCCTCATCAATCTGGCCAAGAAGAACGACAGCATCGCCAGCGTCTGCAAGGTGATGTCCAGTCAGGAAGAGGATGTTGAGGAGGCAGAAATCGTCGATGAAGACACTGACCCTGCAACCGACGCTCCCGTCATTGATGTTGAGTAATATATAATTGAGAGTAGAAAATAATAGTGTAACCAATAAACAAAAAACTTATGAAGAAATTAATGATGATGGCAATGATGCTTGTAGCAAGTGCTACAGCTTTTGCCGGTGACAGTGACGCCCTCAAGGCTATCATGAAGTCTAAAGACTATGCTGAGGCTACGCAGCTTGTGAAGCAGAACCTTGCCCAACTGGCAGACAATGCCGAGAAGGCCAAGGCCTATAACCACTTGGTTGACCTGGCCATGGAACAGGTTCAGAAGGAGACTGGTACCATCGCCGAGAACCAGGCTGCCATGCAGCTCGGTACTGGTAAGGCGAAAGAGTATGATACGTTGGGACTGGCAGAGGGCATCTGTAATGCCATCGAGGCTGCCATTGAGTGCAACAAGTACGACCAGCTGCCTAATGCCAAGGGTAAGGTGGCACCGAAGTTTGCTGAGAAGAACGCCCAGCGCATCTGGGCTGTCCGTGCCAACCTTGTGAACGTCGGACAGGAAGAAGCTCGTAAGGGCAACGATGCCGGTGTGCTGAAGTACTGGGGAACCTTTGTGGACTCTGGTGAGGAGCCTTTCTTCGCTGCTATGGACCACAAGGCTGAGCAGGAATACATCGGACAGGTGGCTTTCTTTGCAGGACGCTATGCTTTCCAGGCTAAGGAAATGGACCGTGCCAATAAGTATTTCGAGGTTGCCAAGCGCGACCCGCAGCAGAAGGCTGAGGCTTTCAACTTCCAACTCTATGCCATGCGTTCGCAGTTGAGTAATCACGAAGATTCTGTGAAATACGTCAACTATCTGAAGCAGCTCTACGAGACTGATGCCGAGAACGACATGATCATCGATGGTATCAACTCTATGTACGAGGGCATGAAGGACAAGGCCGCTCAGCAGGCATTCCTCGATGCTCACCTCGCCAAGTATCCTACATCATTCACCGCTCTGGCCAACAAAGGCCTTATGGCTGTCAACGACAACAATGCCGAGGAAGGTGCCAAGTGGCTCCGCAAGGCTGCTGAGGCAAAGCCCGACAATGCTATCGTGTGGACCTATCTGGGTGCATGTCTGAGCGTGCTCGCTGCCAATGCTACCGACAACGCTGCTGCACAGAAGTTGTATGATGAAGCTATTGTCGCCTTTGACAAGGCTAAGGAACTCGACCCCGACCGTTTGCAGGCTAACTGGGGCTACAACCGCTATCAGGCTTATTATGGCCGCTATGGTGAGGACGACCCCAAGACCAAGGCTGCTGAGGCTGATATGAAGTGAAAACATCATGACAAATAACTGAAAAATGGACTGGCTTTTTGGTCAGTCCATTTTTTTTGCGTACTTTTGTCGGCGCTTATATAAAACAAGGTATGAAGATAAGGATAATGCTCATTGCCATTGGACTGGCAGTATTTATACAGGGCTATGGTCAGCGTAAGGAAATTACCCAGGCGCAGACATATATCAAGAGCGGCAAGGACTTCGACAAGGCCGAGAAGCTGATGACGGGTCTGTTGGCCAAGGACTCTGTGAATAGGCAGAACAAGAAAATCTACTTTACATGGTTTGAGACCGTGCGTATGCAGTACGAGGCGGCCAATGAGAAACTGTATCTGCGGCAGAAATACGACACGGTGCAGTTCTTCAACCTTGTCAGGAAAATGTTTCAGATAGCCGAAACCCTTGACTCGCTGGATGCCCGTCCTGACAAGAAGGGTAGGGTGCGCCCCGAATACAGGAAAGGCCGTGCAGAATACCTGCACCACCTGCGCCGCAACCTGTATTATGGCGGTACTTTCCAAGTGAGGAAGGGTCGCTATGGTGAAGCTTTTGGTTTTTTGGAGACTTTTCTGGATGCTGCCCGCGAGCCTCTGTTTACGGCCTATGACTATTTGACGACCGACACCCTCATGCCGCAGGCTGCTTACTGGGCAACGTTCAGTGCCTATCGCCTGCAACATCCCGACTCTGTGCTGCGCTACCATGAGTTGGCCTTGAAGGATACCGCCCGCCGCGAATTCACCCTGCAGTATGTCTGCGAGGCGCTGCGCCAGCGCCAGTGTGACTCGGCCTACGTCGCTAGGCTCCGCGAGGGCTTCGACAGTTTTCCTACCCATCACTATTTCTTTCCCCACTTGGCCGATTACTATACGCAGAGGGGTGACTATGATAAAGTATTGGCATTGTGTGAGGAAGGACTGTCGACAGCTCCTGACAATCAACTAATGTTGCTGGCTAAGTCGGTGGCCCAGCTCAACAAGGGTGACGACGAAGGGTGTATCAATACCAGTGAGCGCCTTATCGCCCTGAATGATACGCTGGCTGAGGCCTACTTCAACATTGCTACCGTCAAACTGAACAAGGCCTTGGAACTGGAGCGGGAGAATGAGCCGCGCAAGAACCGCAAGCAGTTGACAGCCCTCTACACCGAGGCAAGACCCTACATGGAAGCCTTCCGGAAACTGTCTCCTGCGGACAAGCCGCGCTGGGCACCTGCCCTTTACCGTATCTATCTGAATCTGAATATGGGTAAGCAGTTTGAAGAGATTGACCGTGTCATGCGAAAGGCAAAAAGTTAAATGGTTCAATCGTAAAATAGTTAAAAAGTTAAAAAGTTACAGGGCATAGATACTGATTTTGAAAAAGAATCAGTATCTTTGCGTTATCATAGAAGTAATAAATCTAATCTAAAACTTATCTGAATTATTATGGAAAATAACGCTCAGCTTATTGCACAGTGCGAAGCACGTGCGAAAGAATGGCTTTCTCCTGCCTTTGACGAGGAGACACGCAAGGAAGTTCAGGCTATGTTAGACAATGAGGACAAGTCGGGCCTCATCGATGCTTTCTATCGTGACCTGGAGTTTGGTACGGGTGGTCTGCGCGGCATCATGGGTGCTGGTACCAACCGCATGAACAAGTACATTGTAGGCATGGCCACACAGGGTTTTGCCAACTACATTCTGAAAGCATTCCCCGGCAAGCAGTGCTCTGTTGTCGTTGGTCACGACTGCCGCAACAACGGCCGTATGTTCGCTGAAAGTGTAGCCGACATCTTCTCAGCCAATGGCATTAAGGTATATCTCTTCGAGAGCCTGCGTCCTACGCCTGAGATTTCGTTCGCCATCCGTCAGCTCGGTTGTCAGGCAGGTGTCAATGTCACCGCTTCTCACAACCCCCGCGAGTACAATGGCTACAAGGCATATTGGGACGATGGTGCTCAGGTGCTGTTCCCCCATGACAAGGGTATCATCGACGAGGTGAACAAGGTGAAGATCAGCGATGTGAAGTTTGAGGGCAACAAGGAACTCATTATTCCTATCGGTGGTGAGATGGACTGGGACTACATCCAGGCTGTCAAGGAGGCTATGGTAGACCAGGAAGTCATCCTGCGTCAGAAGGACCTCAACATCGTTTACTCTCCCATGCACGGCACAGGTCGCGTCATCATCCCGATGGCTCTGCGCTCTTGGGGCTTCCAGAATATCCACGTGGTGCCCGAGCAGATGATTATCGATGGTAACTTCCCGACAGTTGTCAGCCCGAATCCCGAGAATGCCGAGGCTATGACTCTGGGTATGAAGCTGGGTACAAAGTTGAATGCTGATTTGGTGATTGCTTCTGACCCCGATGCCGACCGTCTGGCTATTGTCTGCCGTAACTCGAAGGGCGAGTGGGAGATTTTGAATGGTAACCAGACCTGCATGATGTTCTCGTGGTACATCATCGCCAACAAGAAGAAGCTCGGTCAGCTGAAGGGTAACGAGTTCTTGGTGAAGACCATCGTGACCACAGAGGTCATTGCTGAGATTGCCAAGAAGAACCAGGTGGAATACAAGGACTGCTACACTGGCTTCAAGTGGATTGCCAACGAGATTCGCGTCAACGAGGGCGTGAAGAAGTATATCGGTGGTGGTGAAGAGTCATTCGGCTTCCTGCCATACGACAAGGTAAGGGATAAGGACTCCCCCGCCTCTATCTGTCTGATTTGTGAGATTGCAGCATGGGCTCGCGACAACGGTATGACGCTCTACGACCTGCTGATGAACATCTACAAGGAGTACGGATTCTCCAAGGAGGTGACTATCAACGTGGTTCGTCCGGGTAAGACTGGTGCCGACGAGATCAAGCAGATGATGGTTGACTATCGTAACAATCCGCCGAAGGATCTGGGTGGCTCGAAGATTGTGCTCTCGAAGGACTTCCAGTCATTGGAGGCCAAGAAAGCTGACGGCACAGTTGAAAAACTCGACATGCCTGACAAGTCGAACGTGCTGCAGTGGTTCTGCGACGACGGTACGAAAGTCTCTGTTCGTCCTTCCGGTACTGAACCGAAGATTAAGTTCTATACCGAGGTCAAGGATGCCAGCTTTGCTGGTGCTGCCGACTACGAGCGTTGCACTAAGGCTGCTGAGCAGAAGATTGAGGCCATTAAAAAGAGTCTGAACCTCTGATTCTAACAACAAATGATGACAGGACTTCCGATTTCATGTCGGGAGTCCTGTCTTTTTTATGCAAAATCATGATAAATGTGGATTGCAGGAATGAAGAAATAACCGTACCTTTGCGGGCGAAATTAAATTAAGAACAATTCATGAAGAATAAATACTATCTATTATCCTTAGCCTTTGCGCTTACTTTGCAGACACAAGCCCAAAAGCAGGATGATATGCGACAAACGGTGGAATACCTTGCTTCACAGGAACTTGGTGGCCGATACCCTGGCACAGCTGGTGATACCCTTGCCTCTGACTTTATAACTAAGAAACTTCGTAAGTTGAAGCTCAAACCAGTCGTCAAGGGGAAAAAGGACAAGGGCTTTTATCATGATTTCACCTACGGAAAGACGGAGAAACGGACTACCCATAACATTCTTGCCGTTCTTCCTGGTAAGGACAAGAAACTGAGGAATGAATTCATAGTTGTCGGCTCGCATTATGACCATCTGGGCATGGGAGGCCAAGGGTCTGGTTCTCGCCGTCCCGATACATTAGGCGTACATCCCGGTGCCGACGATAATGCCAGCGGCGATGCCATTGTGCTTGAACTGGCAAAATATTTTAAAAAGAAAGCTTCGTCAAGAAGCATCATCTTTGCCTTCTTTGGTGCAGAGGAACAAGGTCTTGTCGGTTCCAAATTATTCTTGGATTGGTTGAAGCATGAGGATATTCGACGTATCAACCTCCCTGCTAATCAGAAAGGTATCGTTGCTATGGTGAATCTGGACATGGTGGGACGCATGCGTGACAAGGCCCTGAGTGTCTCAGGAACAGGTACCAGCAGCCAGTTCAAGGCGATAGCAGAGCAAGTGGCTGGGCAGACAGGACTGAACATCAGTTGCACTCCTGACGGTTATGGCCCTAGCGACCATGCCTCGTTTGTGGCTGTAGATATCCCCGTGCTCTTCCTCACCACTGGTGGACACATGGAGTATCACACGCCAGACGATGTACCCTCGACGCTGAACTATGACGGTATGCAGCAGACCTTGGAGTTCTCTGAACAGCTGATTACCCAACTGGCTAATATGCCGACGACACCCGACTATATCAGTGTGCCCAGTACGAATACAATGAAGCATGCCAAGTTTAAGGTAACGTTAGGACTGATGCCCGACGTGATGGGTGCAAGCCGTATTCCTGGTCTTCGTGCTGATATCGTAGTGGCTGGAAAGCCTGCCCATAAGGCTGGTATCCGTAGTGGCGACATCATCCAGGAGATTGACGGTAAGCCTGTGACGAATATGGACGACTATATGCAGCGGCTGTCGGAGCTGGAGCCAGATACGACCATTCCAGTGAAAGTACTTCGTAATGAGGAGATTCTAACCTTCCAAGTTCACTTGATTCCACCTGTTAAGAAATGAAGAAATCTGTCTATTGGTTTTTAGCCATCGTCATCACCTTGGCGCTGAGTATCTATCAGCGCATGACGGGTCCTACTTATCCCAAGAAGGTGAACATCGAACTGAATGGGGAGAATTATAAGATTAAACTGCCCAGAAGTGGTGTGCAGCGGGATGAGATGGTGATACTAAAAGGTGTCCCGTCGAGCGTCGAGGCGCAAATGCACTACCGTCGCTATCCGACGACGAACAACTACACGACGGTGGATTTTTGCTGGAAGGACAGCGTGTGGCAGGCAACTCTTCCCGTTCAGCCCGTAGCAGGAAAGTTGCAGTATTACATCACCGTCGGGGGTAAGGACTATCTGGCCGATGACCCCATTGTAATACGTTTCCGTAATGATGTGCCTGCCAGCATCTTGATACCCCACATCATCCTAATGTTTGCGGCTATGTTGTTTGCCGTCTATACGTTCTTGTTGGTAGTGACGCGCAAACCCTACAGCCGTTGGTTGAAGATTACCGTAGGAACGTTGTTTGTCGGAGGTTTCGTTTTAGGTCCGCTCGTTCAGCATGCGGCTTTTGGTCCTTGGTGGGCTGGATTCCCATACGGCACAGACCTTACTGATAATAAGACGCTCATCTCCTTCCTCTTCTTTTTGGCAGCCCTTGCTACTTTGAAGTGGAAACACAATAGGTGGGTGGTTGCCTTAGCCGTTCTGATGATGATTGCCGTCTTCACGATTCCTCACAGTACCTACGGCTCGGAATATGATTATACAACACAACAATTAAAAAAATAAAAAAGGTAAAAAAGTAAAAAGGTAAAAAAGAATTATGAAGATTAAAAGTTTTATGATGATGATGGTTGCTGCTGCAACCGTAGTTTTAGGTTTCACTTCTTGTGGCAGTGATGATGATGAACCGGAGGTAGCCGTAGCTACTCAGGTTGCCGGCTCCTATACAGGCAATGAGGTCGTCGTGGTGATGGGAGAGGAATCGTCTAACGACACCAAGACCTACGTGTTTACGAAAGTCTTAGACACCGCTGTTGACCTGACTATTCCTGAAATGGGAATGGGCGGCCACATGAGCATTCCTTCACTTTCTGTGAAGAACATCCCTCTGAAGAAGAATGGCAACACCATCAGCGGAAATCTTGCTTCTTACACGGGTAGCGTGACGAATGCCGACGGCGTTGAGAAGGCATTCTCCATCACAAATTTAGTTGTCCTTGTTGACGGCAAAAACATAGCCGTGACCTATTCTTTGAAATATGGCAACATGCCGATGTCAATGGAAACTACTTTCACAGGAACCAAGAAGTAAGTGGCTGCAGACCTTATCAAGCATTCTCTTTTAGCTGGCATGGCACTGTCTGTGCCAGCTATCAGTATCTCCGCACAGTCGTCGATACGTGATTCCGTAGAACTGGAGCCCGTTGTCGTAACCGCCTCGCACACGCCCAAGACACTGAAGGATGCACCTGTCGTCACACGTCTCATCACGCTCCACGACATCAAGGTGACAGATGCCACCAATATCCAGGACTTGCTGACGCAGGAAGTTCCGGGCCTGGAGTTTGGCTTGGCCATGAGTCAGGAGACGTCACTCAATATGAGCGGCTTTGGCGGCAATGCCGTCCTCTTCCTGGTGGACGGGGAGCGTATGGCGGGAGAAACCATGGATAATGTGGATTATAACCGCATGAATCTCGACAACGTCGGGCGTATCGAGATTATCAAGGGCGCTTCGTCGGCACTCTATGGGTCCAATGCCGTAGGCGGTGTCATCAACATCATCAGTCGCGAGAACCTGGAGCCGTGGACAGCTAACGTGAATTCGCGCTACAACACCTTCGGTCACGAATGGCGCAACGGAGCCAGCTTTTCTTTCAACACGGCGAAATGGAACTCCCAGACGAATTTCCAGCATACCAGGATTGACCCCGTCGACCTGCCGAAGGCGCACTCTGCCGAGGAGATTGCCATCGAACTGATGAAGAAGGCCCAGGGGCTGCCCTACGACGAATCGGTGCTGAATGACGATTCGAACCTGAGCCGTCTCTATGGCCAGAAGACTTATAACGTGAAGGAACGGCTGACGTGGCGTGCCAACGACCATTTGACGCTGATAGGGCGAGGCGGCTATTTCTTCCGCACCAGCGAACGCGACACTTATGACTACCATTTCAATGCCTATAGTGCAGGACTGAAAGGCAATTATGTCTGGAACCACGACCGCCATCTGGAATTGTCGTATGCCTTTGACCAGTATGACAAGGCCAACTTCCTGCCTGACGGCACTCGCACCCACGACCACGACTACACCAACCGACAGCATGTGGTGCATGCCCTGTTCAGCAACCAATTTGGCAAGAATAATCTGATTGTCGGTGCCGACTACATGAACGACTATCTCTCGACCTACCAGTTTATTGCGGATACAAGCCACTCGCAGGTCAATGTCGACGGCTATGCCCAGTTCGACTGGAACATCACCGACCAGCTGAATGTCGTGGGAAGTGTCCGATACGACTACTATTCTGCTTCTGCACAGCAGGCGTTCACCCAGCGTCTTGCCGTTGTGTATAAGTTTCCGTGGATGACTTTCCGCGCCAACTATGCCAGCGGCTTCCGTGCTCCTACGCTCAAGGAGATGTATATGCACTTCGACATGGGCAATATGGGCTATATGCTCAGGGGCAATCCCGACCTGAAGCCCGAGAAGAGCAACAACTTCAACATTGCTATCGAGCGGACGAACCGCATCCGCAACAGTGGTTTCTTGGACGGTCGCTACAATTTCACCCTCATGGGCTACTGTAACATCTTCGACAAGCGCATCACCACCATCGACGGTGGCATATACGAGGGTATGGAAAGTGCCCTTTACTGGAACGAGGATGGGATAACCGTCTGGGGCGTGGATGCCAGCCTGGGCCACATCTGGGATTGCGGACTGTCGCTCAGACTGAACTACTCCTGGATGAAGGAGACCGGCAAGGTCTATTATTCAGACTTCTATCAGCCCCGTTCGCACTCCATGACGTGGCGGTTGGGCTACGACCACCGCTTTTCGCGCCACTATGCGCTCGACGCAGCACTTTCGGGACGCTTTCAAGGCAAACCCCAATCAGGTCGCAAGGATGTAGATCAGGGTTATACCATCTGGAAACTGATGCTACAGCACCACGTCTGGCATGGCATCACCGTCATCACAGCCATTGACAACTTATTTAATTATAAGCCTAAGTCCTATTATTATTGTTCTCCATTGACTACGGGGACTTCCTTCAGCATTGGTCTGTCTGTTGATATAGATAGAATATAACAAACGGCTATAATAATTTATTATTTTTAATTAAATAATTGTATCCTAGTTAATATCGTTAAAATTAACGGAATTAATTAACTAAAAGACTTCTTCGTGTGGGTAAAGTTCGTATCTTTGCAGCATGAAGAAGTCTACTATTTGGATTATAGCCGTCATTATGGGACTCTCGTTCCTGGCGCTGCTCACACTTCAGTTCTCCTATGTAGAAGAAATGGTGAAGATGAAGAAGGAGCAGTTCGATGAGAGTGTTAACCGTTCGCTCTACCAGGCTTCGCGCAATCTGGAGATGAACGAGACGGCTCGCTACCTGGAGAAGGACGTCAGGGAAACTGAACGGCGTGCCTTCCAGCAGGACTCTGTGATGGTTGACGGTCTTGACGGTTCTATCAAGCACTCTCACCAGTTTGCCGTGGCTACTGACGACGGTACGGTCTATTCATCGTTCCAGTTGAAGACCTTCGAGATGAAGCCGGCCTCCGTGCCTAAAGCCATGATATTGCGCAAGGATAAGAATTCGTTGAGCGACGCTGCTAAGTCTATGCAGGAAATCGTGCGCAACCGCTATGTCTATCAGAAGGCGCTATTGGACGAGGTGGTGTATAACATTCTCTATACCGCCAGCGACAAGCCCCTGAAGGAGCGTATCAACTTCCGGATGCTTGACCAGGACATCAATAACGAGTTGAAGAACAACGGCATCAACATCCCCTATCATGTCACCGTGTCAACGACCGACGGTCGCGAGGTGTATCGCTGTCCGGACTATGAGGAGAAAGGCCGTGAATATACTTATCAGCAACTGCTGTTCCGCAACGATCCGCAGTCGAAGATGGGTGTGGTGCGCATTCACTTTCCGGATATGAGTTCGTATATCTTCTCGAGCGTGCGATTCATGATTCCCAGCATCATCTTTACCATTGTATTGCTCATCACGTTCCTCTTTACGCTGTTCGTCGTATTCCGTCAGAAGCGCTATTCGGAAATCAAGAACGACTTCATTAACAACATGACCCATGAATTGAAGACGCCTATTGCCTCAATCTCGCTTGCTGCTCAGATGATGAACGACGATAGTGTTCCCAAGACTGAACACATGATGAAACATCTTGGAAGTGTCATTGGTGACGAGTCAAAGCGTCTGCGCTTCCTGGTGGAGAAGGTGCTGCAGATGTCGATGTTCGACAAGAAGAGCATCGTGTTCAAGAAGAAGGAACTCGACCTCAACGAGATGGTGGAGCAGATAGCTCAGACGTTTACGCTCCGTGTGGAGCATACTGGTGGCAAGATCTATACGGAGATTGAGGCAGTGGACTCGGGCATCTATGTCGACGAAGTACACTTCCAGAATGCCATTACCAATCTCATGGATAACGCTGTGAAGTATCGCAAGAGTGATGACCCGCTCAATATCTATATCCGGACGTGGAACGACGACCATGGTCACCTGTGCTTGTCAATCCGTGATACGGGACAGGGTATCAAGAAGGAGAACCTAAGGAAAATCTTCGATAAGTTCTACCGTGTACATACTGGTAACAAACACGACGTCAAGGGCTTCGGCTTAGGTCTGGCCTACGTCAAGAAGGTGATAGACCTGCATCAAGGTGAAATCAAGGCTGAGAGCGAGGTGGGCAAGGGAACTAAGTTTACCATCATGCTGCCCGTGCTGGAAGAGAAATAGTACATTATTAACAATTAAATCATAACGATTATGGACGAAAAACTGAAAATTCTTCTTTGTGAAGACGACGAGAACCTCGGAATGCTGTTGCGTGAATATCTTGCAGCCAAAGGCTATGTCGCTGAGCTGTGCCCCGATGGCGAGGCAGGCTATAAGGCCTTCCTCAAGACCAAGTTCGATATCTGTGTGCTGGACGTCATGATGCCCAAGAAGGACGGCTTCACGCTGGCACAGGAAATCCGTCAGGCTAATCCTGACATCCCTATCATTTTCCTCACGGCCAAGACGCTGAAGGAAGACATTTTGGAAGGCTTCAAGATTGGTGCCGATGACTATATCACCAAGCCTTTCTCCATGGAGGAGCTCGTGTTCCGTGTAGAGGCCATCCTGCGCCGTGTCCGCGGCAAGAAGAACCGCGAAAGTACCGTCTACCATATTGGCAACTTCATC
>JAEEGH010003009.1_pt1 | contig 44826 bp, 41 predicted proteins | sample 9134181 | NCBI WGS metagenome assembly JAEEGH01 (sample SAMN16246544, study PRJNA631951) | gut metagenome | biome: gut microbiome; feature: rumen; material: DP-attached | host: Bos | place: Iran: Karaj | collected 2018-10
AGTCCTGATTGGTGTATTGATCCTGCGGACGGAAGAAACCACCTGCATCATAGGTCCACCAGGGGATACCTGCCGCCTGGATACCCAGTCCTGCCGTCAACTGTCTACGGAAAGTTTCCCAGTCGTTACCTACATCGCCTGACCAGAGGGCTGCATTATAGCGCTGGATACCAGGAAATCCGCAACGGGTGAGGATCATCGGCTCACGACCAGCTGCCACAAGGCCGTCGTGAACGGTCTGACAGACGAGTAGGGGATAGACGTTACGTACCTGCTCACCGCTCCAAAGCCCTTTGTTGACGCGACGCCCTTCGAGGTCATCGTTCTCTGGCTCTGTGGCATCCTGCCACCAGGCATCGATGCCAAGGGGCAGCAGACGTTCCTTAAAGTTCTTCCAATAGGCTGCTGCAGCCTCAGGATTGAAGAAGTCTATCCAGTCGGTTTCAGGGATATAGAAGCCGTCACGCTCCATCTGCTGTCCCACCACCGAACGTTTGTCGATCTTTGACCATACACTCAGCATCAGACGGATGTCCATCCGGTGCAGACTGTCGGTGAGGGCTTTGGGATCAGGGTAGTTGTCGGCATCAAACTGCATGGAGTTCCAACCTGTGTTACCCCAGTATTGCCAGTCCTGCACGATCATGCTGATAGGCAGATGCTCTTGTTTGAAGCGGTTGGCAGTGGTCAGGATCTCATCGGAGGAGTGGAAACGCTCACGGCAGTGGATATAGCCCAAAGCCCATGAAGGCATCTTGGGAGCCTTACCTGTGAGTTCGCGATAGGTGGCGATGATCTCATCGGGTGTGCCTGTAAAGACGGTGTAATCCACACGCTCAGCCACAGGCGAACTGAAGACGGTCTCATCGTTTACCTTCTGATAATAGAGAGTCGGTTGGTCGTCCTTGGTGAGTTCGGCCGTGAGCTGATGCTGGCCTGGGTTCAGATGTACGATTTGTGAGGCAGTAGGGGGTAGCCACAGGTTCTGCATCTCGATAACGGTCTGTCCGTCGATGCAGAGGTTATGGCGACGTGCCATCTTCTGCCCCACATCGAGCAACAGGGCATAGTCGCCTTCCTCAGCGATAGAGATGGTGCCTTCGAAGATATGACGTTCGCGCACCTCTTGCTTGCCACCTTCTGTGGAGGTGACATCCACCACTTCCTGGGCACCAGCCCCTTCACGTTTTTCTAATCTGACGCTTTGGTCGGCTGGGTTGAATTCCGTCAAACCATAGTTGTTCCACAGGATACCATAGCCTTTGCTCGACAACAGCATAGGGATGGAGATCTGCGTGTTCACCTGGGTGAGGCGTCGCGAGAGGCCACGCACATTCGAAAAGCCGTCCTGAAACTGGCCGAGTCCGAACAGACATTCATCTTGAGGGGAACTGAATGCCAGAGTGGCCTTGCCCTTACAGAACTGATGCCTGGTTGCCGTGAAGACCACGCGTCCAGCAGCATCCTTGACAGACAACTTCTGCTGTTGGGGATCGACATCAACTTTTACATCGGCCTCTTTCACAGGGACGTTGTTGACGTAGATCCATTCAGGGAGTTCTTGCTTGACTTCGCCCTCCTGATACTGGATGCGGACGGCATTACGGGCAATGGCAGTGACAGTCAGTTGTCCGTTACCAAAGGGAACAGTATCGGCAAAGGCAGTCGCCATGCAACAGATGGCGGCTATGGTTGATAGTATTTGCTTCATATTTAAGCTTTCTTGATGTAATCTACGAAGGCATAAGGATAGGCGTGACGCTCGTCAGTCTCGTGGTTCTCACGACTTTCTTCCTGCCAGTCATCGTAGGCAGGGAAGAAGGTGTCGGCTTCCGCAGGGGTATCGTCGATCTCCGTCAGACAGAGACGGTCAGCCAATGGCAGGGCCTGTTGATAGACACTGGCGCCACCTATTATATATATATTCTCGTCCTGACGACAATGCGCCAGGGCTTCTTCAAGTGACGGATAGACATCGCAGCCAGGAAAAGCCTTCGTGCTGCGACTGAGTACGATGTTACGACGGTTGGGTAGGGCACCCTTCGGCAGTGACAGAAAGGTGTTGCGCCCCATAATGATCGTATGCCCAGTGGTGAGCTGCTTGAAGCGCTTCAGGTCGTTGGGCAACCAATAGATCAACTTGTTCTGAAATCCGATGGCACGGTTCTTCGCCACCGCTGCGATAATACTTATCATACGCTTACTTCTGCTTTGATGTGGGGGTGGGGATCATAGCCTTCGAGTTGGAAGTCCTCGTATTGGAAGTCGAAGAGTGACTTGACATCCGGATTGAGAATCATACGAGGCAGCGGACGAGGCTCACGGGTGAGTTGCAACTTGGCCTGTTCGATATGGTTCAGATAGAGGTGGGTGTCGCCAGTGGTGTGGATAAAGTCACCAGCCTTATAGCCTGTCACCTGCGCCATCATCTGCAACAGCAGGGCATAGGAAGCGATGTTAAAGGGGACACCCAGGAAGGTGTCAGCCGAACGCTGATAGAGTTGCAGCGACAGACGATCACCAGCCACGTAGAACTGGAAGATGGTGTGACAGGGGGGCAGCGCCATCTCGTTGACCTCAGCTACATTCCATGCAGATACGATCATTCGACGGGAGTTGGGATTGTTCTTTAACTGATCCAGCACATATTGGATCTGGTCGATGGTGCCGCCTTTATAGTCAGGCCATGAGCGCCACTGATGCCCATAGACAGGACCCAGTTCGCCGTTCTCGTCAGCCCATTCGTTCCAGATGCGCACGCCATGCTCCTGCAGGTATTTCACGTTCGTGTCGCCCTTCAAGAACCACAGCAGTTCGTAGATGATCGACTTCAGATGGAGTTTCTTGGTGGTGAGCAAAGGGAAACCGTCGTCGAGGTTGTAACGCGACTGGGTGCCGAAGATGCTGATGGTTCCTGTGCCTGTACGGTCACCTTTCTCAGTGCCTTCAGTCAGGATGCGATTGAGGATGTCTAAATACTGTTTCATATTTTATATTTTTGCAACGGACTACAGGACTTTAGGACTTTTCTGTAGTTCTGATATTAATAATCTCGAGGGGCTCCAATGGCAGATGGGTGGTCTTGATGCGCCAAGGCTTCGGATAGAGGTTGTTGGCACGATTGCCGATGTTCTTGACGGGCCCAAGGGGAATGCCTTTGTAGGTGACGGTGACGACCCCACGAGGCGTATCGGCGGGAAGCACAAGGGCCTCGCCTCGGAGATATTTTAATGCCTCGAAGTAAGGGAGGTCAACCTGTGGGAAATCGCCTTCTGGCAGATCGGCTTTTAGTACCTTGAGGCGCTGCATGTCATTCTTAGTGCCAGCTCCTACATTAATGCCTCCCTTCCTGAATACTGCCATGAACAAACCTTCGCTCTGCGTGATACCAGGGATAAAGCGATAGACAGGGGCGTCGAAACCTTCAAGCAGTGAACCCGTGATGTGCCATTCCGGCTTTATGGGAATCTCCAGTATCTCTGCATCGTAAGTGTCGATGATCCAGCGCACGTTTTCCTCGTTCTCCTTTGTATTAAAAGTACACGTACTATATATTAACAGACCGCCAGGATTTATGCACTCCCAGGCATCGGCCACAATCTCGCGTTGCAGTTGCCAACACTTCTCAACGTTTTGTGGGCTCCATTCGCTGATGGTATTAGGATCTCGGCGGAACATGCCCTCGCCTGAGCAGGGCACATCGCACAAAATAACATCGAATTTGAGCTTGGCCTTGCGAAAATCGCGTGGGTAATTGTTGCTTACAATGTGGTTGGTGCCACCCCATTTGGTAACGTTCTCCAACAGAATCTGGGCACGGGTGCCCATGGGTTCGTTGCTGATAAGCACACAATCAGGTGGCAGCACACTACGCAGGGCGGTAGATTTGCCACCAGGGGCTGCGCAGAGATCGAGCGCGCTTTGCGGGCAATCGCCAGATTGCCGCAAAATTTGGGTGACAAACATCGAGGCTGCTTCCTGTACATAGTAGCAACCAGCGTGGAAGAGGGGATCGAAGGTAAATTGGGGTCGTCCTTCCAGATAGAATCCTTCCTCACACCAAGGAACTGCATGCTGAGGCTTGGCCCCAAAGTTGTATTTGGGGTTGAGACGGATGCTGGTGGGAGCCTCCTCGTTGAAGGCCTCCATATAGCTGATAAAGCGCTCTTCGCCCATCACCAGCCTGGTTTCTTGGATAAATTCTTCTGGTAATTGCGCCATTTTCTGCGCAAAATTAAAAAAAATATGGGAAAATCCATTATCTTTGCAACTAATTTTTGATTTGTTGCGTCAAACAGACAAAGAAACCCAAAAGTAAAAGGGTAAAAAAGTAAAAAACAAAAAGGAGAAAAGATATGAAGAAGTATTTATTCGCAATCGCCATGGTGCTCTCGCTCAGCATGAATGCCGACGCAGCAGCACAGAAGCACCGCCATTCGCCCCGTACGGAGCAGGTGGACTCTACTAAAAACAATCGAGACGCAATCGAGGCCTTTTCAGACACTACAGCCGTAGCTGGCGACTCTATCGACACCTATTCACACAGACACCACATCAGCTTTACAGCTGACGACGAGGACGTGAAGGGCATTTTTGAAGAGGCCTTTAGAAGTTTCGACGGAAGTGCCGCCGCAGGTGTATTTATTGTCCTGGGCACGCTGTTCATCCTGTTTGTCCTCTTCCCGATCATCATCATCATCGCCGTGATCTACTTTATCAACAGGAATCGGAAGGACAGAATCAAACTGGCGCAGATGGCTATGGAGAAGGGACAGCCGATACCTGATGAGCTGTTGAAGGAGAAACAGGCCTCTTGGGACAGATCAGACTATCAGACAGGTCTCCGACAGATGTTCACGGGCGTAGGACTCGCCATCTTCCTGAGTATCGTGGCAGGTAAGGTCGGCTTCGGGATCGGTGCACTCGTATTCTTCATCGGACTCGGCAAGTGGTTTATCGCCAGACAGTCGGGTAACGTGGGAAACGACTCTCATTTTAATAATACGACAGACGTTAGTAACAATACAAATAATTCAGGATTATGAATAAGAGATTGACACGCTCTAATGACAGAGTTTGGGCTGGGGTTTGCGGTGGTATCGCCGAGTATCTGGATTTTGACCCCGTAATGGTAAGAATCGCATACGCTTTCCTGACACTCTTCACGGCCTTCAGTGGATTGATTTTCTACTTCGTGTTGTGGATCGTGATGCCAGAGAAGAACCTCTTAGAAAAGTAAAACAATCATATCAGAGTGGCAGAGTTCAGCGATATCTCTCTTGTGACGCAGGTGGCGGTATTCCGAAACAAGAAGGCCTTTGACCAGCTTGTCAGGAAATATCAGTCGCCTGTACGTCGGTTCTTCCTGAATCAGACGCTGGGAGATGAACAGCTGAGTGACGACTTGGCTCAGGAGACCTTCATCAAGGCGTATGTGAATATCACCAAGTTTCGTGGTATGTCCAGCTTCTCAACTTGGCTGATGAGAATTGCCTATAATGTCTTTTATGATGAAGTACGCTCCCGTCATCAGACTGAGAATGTGGATACCTCCGTCGCTGTGGCTCGCCAGACCGTTTCCGCCAATGATACGCTGAAGATGGATATCTATGCGGCATTGGCACTTCTGAAGCCTGATGAACGCACGTGTATCACGCTGCAACTCATCGATGGCTATCCGATTGATCAGATCAGCAAGGTCACAGGTATCGCAGAGAATACGGTGAAGTCGCATCTGAGACGAGGAAAAGAAAAAATGGCAAACTATTTAAAAGAGAATGGCTATGACCGATAAAGAAAATAGGATGATAGAGGATTTCTTCAAGCAGGCTGCCCAGCAACAGATTGAAGACAATGGCTTTACAGAGCGGGTGATGAAGAACCTGCCTGACAGAAAGCTTGAGGTGGCAAGACGGTTGTCACAGTTGTGGACGCTGTTCTGCTTGGTGGTAGCTGGCGTGCTGTTCTTCGTGTTTGGAGGCTGGCAGGTGGTGACAGGTCTCTTCTATGCAAGTATCCGTGTGATGCTTGGATGGCTGGAAGTACAGATGGTGACGGCTTCTACCACAGAGATCCCCATCAATCTCTGGGGGATCCTGTTCTTAGTGGCTATCGTGATAATTTACCTGCCTTATCAAACAGCCCGTAAGTTGTCCGCAACACTATAAATTCTGTGCGTCGGTTTAACTGATGGCACTGTTCCTGCTGTTCCTCAGGAAGTGTGGAGATGAAAGTCTCGTCGAGTATATCACCCTCCTTGAGGAACGGATATTTTTCTGCCACCTTCCGCTTGATGCGCTTCGGCTTGCTTTCACCATAGCCCTTGGGCGTGAGTCGCTCTTTTTCTATCCCATGTTGGATGAGATAGTTAACGACGTTCTGAGCACGCTGTTGTGAGAGTCGTTCATTATACTGGTCAGAGCCTCGGCAGTCTGTATGGGCTGATAATTCTATCGTGACATTGGGGTTCTCGTTCAGCAGTTTCACGAGTTCATCGAGAGCTGTCTGTGATTCAGGGCGCAGTGTCGCCTTGTCGAAGTCGTAGAAGATATTCTCGATGAGTACAGGGGCGGAGATGTTTGCCAATGGGAACTGCAAGACATATTCCTCCGACTTCTTAACGGGTTCCACATGCAGTTCTTCCTGGTGGTTCAGGAATCCCTTACAGGTAGCCAGAATGACATAATCGACACCAGACTTGATTTCCTGGGTGAACGAACCGTCACCAAGCACATTCAGTTTCAGGTTGGTGCCGTCGTTGCCTACCATATAGACTTGTGCAGCAGGCAGCTCATAACCATCCTGTTCATAGACCCACCCCTTGACGGTCTGGATGATCTCTGGGTTGTAGAAACTGTAGATATGATCATAGCCTCGTGTGTCGCCACGATTGGAGGAGAAGTAGCCTCGGTTGTGGAGTCCCTCGAAAGTCATGCCGAAGTCGTCGCCTTGGGAGTTCAGCGGCACTCCTGGGTGCTCAAGTGTCTTGGCGCCATTCTTGAGGATGTAGATATCCAGTCCTCCCATACCAGGATGCCCATCTGAGGAGAAATAGAAGTCGCCGTTAGGACGGAAGGTGGGGAACATCTCATTACCAGCTGTGTTGACTGCTTTGCCTAGGTTCTCTACACTCCCTACTTCATTGTTACCATAAAGTCGGCAACGCCAGATGTCATAACCACCTAATCCGCCAGGCATATCGCTGACGAAGTAGAGCCATTCACCATTTGGTGATACAGCAGGGTGTGCAAAGCTGTGGAGTGTATCTTTTAAGATGGTAAGCTCTGTGGGTTTGCTCCAGGCAGCGTCGGAGCGACTGGAGATGACGATAGTGGCATATCGGGGATAGTTCGGATCGGTCTTGCATTGCGTGAGGAACATCATTCTTCCGTCAGGGGAGAAACAACAGGCGCCCTCATCGAAATCAGAGTTCAGTTCTGAATCAATTGCCTGTGGCTTGCTCCATTTGCCTTTGTCGTCTTTTTGTGATAAGAAGATATCTGCTGCCTTTGCACCTGTAATGCCGCTATATTCGTCGCCTTGGGCTTGGTTACGGGTAGAGGTGAAGTAGAGTTGGTCGTTATCATCGCCAGCTAACATGGGGGAAAACTCTGCACGACGTGAATTGAAGAGTCCTTCACGTTTGACGATGTAGTCAGAACCATCCTTCTTCCATTGGGGAGCCATCTGAGCCGATTTCAGTCCTGTCTTGGCAAGACTCCAGTACGGATCAATATCTGGCAGAGAATCGATGGCTGTCTGAAATTGCTTGGTAGCCTCCTTATAGTTGCCGTTTTTCATGTAGAGCTGCCCGAGATAGAAATGGGTCAGTGAGTCGGCCTGTTTATATCGAACGGCATTATTATAGGCTGAGATGGCTTTTGTGGTGAAGTTGATACGACGATAGCATTCTGCCATCTTCAATGCGCGTTTTCCTTTGAGGGCACGCTCTTTTGACGGCGTCTGACTATAAGCCTTGCGGTATTGTTTGGCTGCATCGAAGTATTCGCCGACAGCATAGAATTTATCACCTTTCTTCATAGCCTGATCAGCCCCACAACTGATTATCAGAGTGGCGGTGATGGCTATCATCCATATTGTGAGAAATCTTCGCATATCATATTTATAACGATATGGCTTCTGATTTATTGCTTCTTGCCCTTTTTCTTCTTGGGTTCTTCGTCAGGGGTGACGGTAACACGACGGTTTGACGGATCGCTCATGACATCATTCACAATGTCGGCCACCTGCTGTTTCAACTCGTTGATAAACTGTTGGGCATCATATTTCTGATGTTCGATATCGCGCAACTTCTTTTCCCAGATACCAGTCAGTTCACAGCTTTTCAGCAGCTCCTCACGAATCAGGTCGATGAGTTCGATACCTGTGGGCGTGGCAACGAGGCGTTTGCGCTCGCGTTTGATATAGTGACGCTTGAAAAGGGTCTCGATGATGGAGGCACGGGATGAGGGTCGCCCGATACCATTTTCCTTCATGGCAGCACGGAGCGTCTCATCTTCCACGAACTTACCAGCTGTCTCCATCGCACGCAGCAGAGAGGCCTCATTATAATAAGGTGGCGGCGTGGTCCATTTCTCAGTGAGGGTGGGCTTATGGTCGCCACTCTCCCCTTTGACGAAGGTCGGCAAGGTGCGTTCTTCATCGTCTTGCTTTTTCTCCTCGTCGTCGTTGTCGGCTTTTGTCTCCACCTTCTCTCTGACAACCCGCCAACCTGGATCGAGAATCTCCTTACCTGTGACCTTGAATTCCACATCCTCGTCTCCATGAACGACACCCAGTACCGTTGTCGTAGAGAACTTACAATCGGGTAGGAAGACACCGATAAAGCGACGGGCCACAAGATCGAACACTTTCTGTTCGGCATCATTGAGATTCTGGGGGACAACACCTGTAGGGATGATGGCGTGGTGATCGGTTACCTTAGAGGTATCGAAAACACGCTTCGATTTCTTCAGCGCCTTACCGCCAATGGGTTTGATGAGATCAGCATAGGGCGCTACACCACCGAATTTAGTCTGAAAGAGCCCATTCAGTGTCTGTGGGCATTTTGGATAGATGTCATCGCTGAGGTATTGCGTATCCACACGGGGATAGGTGGTGTATTTCTTCTCATAAAGACTCTGGATGAGGTTGAGTGTCATCTCGGCGGAAAAGGCATACTTACGGTTGCAATCCACCTGCAGTGAGGTGAGATCATAGAGTTGGGGCGGCTGTTCCTTGCCTTCTTTCTTCTCTACCTTCGTCACCTCGAAAGGCTTGCCCTCGATGGTGGAGAAGGCTTTCTCACCTTCTTCCTTCGAGGTGTACTTTCCCTTCGTAGCGGTGAAGGTGGTATCGCGATAGACGGTTGCTAAGACCCAATAGGGCTCCGGCTTGAAGTTTTCGATTTCCTTCTGGCGATTCACGATGAGGGCGAGGGTAGGTGTCTGCACGCGTCCGATGCTGAGCACCTGACGGTTCTGGCCATATCTGAGGGTATAAAGGCGGGTGGCATTCATGCCTAAAAGCCAGTCACCGATGGCGCGCGAGAGACCTGCCAGATAGAGGGGCTGGTAATCGGTCTGGTCTTTCAGGTTGGCAAAGCCCTCGCGAATCGCCTCGTCAGTCATCGAAGAGATCCATAAGCGCTTGACAGGACAAGTGGCCTGTGCCTTCTGCATCACCCAGCGTTGGATGAGTTCTCCCTCCTGTCCGGCATCACCGCAGTTCACGATACCGTCAGCTGCCTGCATCAGTTTCTCGATGATGGCAAACTGTTTTTTGATGCCGTTATCGTCAATAAGTTTGATGCCGAAGCGTTGGGGCACCATCGGCAGTTGTGTCAGTGCCCAAGGTTTCCAGGCGGGTGTATAGTCTCCAGGCTCCTTCAGGGTACAGAGATGTCCGAAGGTCCACGTAACCTGATAGCCGTTACCTTCCATATAGCCGTCATGGGAACTGTTGGCTCCCAGAATGCGCGCAATATCCCGAGCTACACTCGGTTTCTCAGCGATACATACAATCATTTCTTATCCTCTTCTTCCTTTTGGTTGATTGTCTCTTCCGCCCGCACCCGCTCGTAGTCGTCGATTTTCTTCAGAAAATGTTCGCGGAAGTCTCGCCAGTGATAATAAGGTGCACAATCAGTGGCGATGGGCAATGTCGTTTCTTGTTCATTCAGCAATACCTTGAAGAGCACGTCCTGATCTTCAGGATTCTCTCGGTAGAAGACAAACTGAATGTTTGCCCCCATCGGAAAGACTGCTGAACTCCACCAGCCTTTAGCCTCCAGTTCTTCCAGGTTGTCTGTCTCTAAATCATAACCATTGATGCCGATCAGACATACGAGGGGCAGCAACACGCTGTCATGACCGAAGCGCAGCTGTACGCCAGGTTTCTCCAGACGGATGCAGCTGTCGGCATCGTTGATGAGCTGTCGCAGCAGATGACGCTGGATGTAGGGCTGATGACCGCCGTTGAGCTTGCATGCACCGAACTGGATATACCACCAGGCATTATCATCCTGCCAGAGGCGATACAGGTCCTCTGCCGTAAAGATGTCCGTCAGGTAACCACTTTGGTAAAGATGAGTGTTGAGTTGGAAAAGTCCCATCTTAATGAGGAAATAGTTCAACTGTCGCTCATCAATCACCTTTTGGACTGAGTCTGGATCCTGGAACAATAACTTCATCAGAGACGAATTGCCTTTCAACTTATTTTCAAAGGCCTCATGGGCAGCCTTGGCTGGAGGTGCCATACCCTTCCACGAAAGCAGTTTGTCCTGATGATTCATGTACCACATGGTGTACTGAGACGCATCCATCCGGATCTTCAGGTTCGGATTATATTTCATCAGTTCGAGCATGGTGCTCGCCATGCTCAGGATGCATCGGTTCGAGGTGGTGCTACGGGCATTGATATAGGTCTCTCCCTCGAATAACTCAGGGAATCTCCGTGTCATACGAGCGGCAATATGACGGATCTGCTGGTGCCCGTAACTGGTCAGATCACCCCATCGCAGTTCGGAATCAGCAATGATTGCGCGTATCTGCCTCAGTACTTCATAGCCTGTTGGTGTCAATTGTCCGAGACTGTCTGCACGGCACATCATGATGTAAGGGATATCATACCCCATCCGTTTGTTGATGTAGCGTGAACCATGCCGACCGTAGTGAGAGAGATAGAAGGGATGCTTGCCTGCAGGGGCAGCCGTCATGGAGTGGTCAGCACTGTCAGGGTAGAGCGCATAGTTTGTGACGGCAAATGAAGGGTATTTTCGGATGATCTCAAGCGCCTGTTGGGCCTGAACAATAGTTGTCCATGCCAACATAATTGCAGTGATATATAGCATTTTGAATCTCATACCGCCTGCAAAGATACAAATAAAAACTGAAAAAGCCAGCCTTTAAAGTGAAAAATCTTCAAGGCTGGCTGATAATTTTACCCTTTTAAACTGGTTTTCGCCTGTTCCTGGACCGCTATCACACGCTCGCACCAGGCGTCGAATTCAGGATCTTCAACCTGCAGTTCCGGGTGACTGAGCAAGTATGTGATGCAACGGCGTACCCCCTCGTCAAAACGGGTCGTAGCTTGGAAACCTGGTACGGCTCGCTTGAGTTTGGTACAATCGAAGACGACACTGACGGCTTTATCACCGATCAGGTTCCCTAAGAGGTCGTATTCCTTTGGACAGACATCTGCCAGGAATGTCGAAGCGACATAGTAAGGTCGGAATGTTGCGCCAAGGGCTTTGGCGACTGAGGCATAGATCTGATTCCAAGACAGCTGCTCGTCGCTCATAATCTGGAAGGCTTCGCCGATGGCCTTGGGATTGCCGATCAGTCCGATAAACCCTTTGGCGAAATCTTCATTCCATGTCAGGGTCCATAACGAAGAACCGTCACCTTGTACAATTACGGGCTTTCCTTCCATCATGCGTTTCAAGACCTGCCAACTGCCCTTGGGACCATGAACGCTGACAGGCACACCTCTTTCACAATAGGTGTGACTTGGACGCACGATCGTTACAGGAAATCCGTTCTCACGGTATTCGCGCATCAACAGTTCCTCACAGGCAATCTTGTCGCGTGAGTATTGCCAATAAGGGTTTGCCAATGTCGTTCCTTCTGTGATGACATGACTGGCAGCCGGTTTGTTGTAGGCGGAGGCAGAACTGATGTAGATGTATTGGTTCGTGCGGTCACGGAAAAGACGGATGTCGCGCTCCACCTGAGCAGTCACGAAACCGATGAACTCGCAGACGGCATCAAACCGTGTATCACCGATCTTCTGAAGTACGGTTGTCTCGTCATTGATGTCGCAGATGACCTGTTTCACACTTGCTGGCACTTCTGCCTTACGATTACCACGGTTCAGCAGCCATAGATCGTGGCCGCTTTCTGCTAATTGTCTGGTGATGGCACTGCTGATGGTGCCTGTTCCACCGATTAATAGAATCTTCATAATCTAGCTTGATGTTCTTAGTTTGTTGTTATTGTCGGCAAAGATACGAAAAAAATAGTAATAATCGTTGGTATCTGAAGTTTTTTTTGTAATTTTGCCGAAAAATAGAAAGATAAAGAACATAGCTACGCTATTCATACATGCTACAACTGCCTGAATTGTTCACCAGTAAACTATCGATTAGGATAAGTTTGAAGGTTGTCTCGCTCGTTGCTGCGTTGCTCGCAGTAGCGCTGATAACCATGCTTCTTTATTCCAGGAAGACGGTCAAGCAGGAGGCGATAATGACGGCAGAACAGACGCTGGAGGGCACGATGGACCATATTGATGGCATCTTACTGAGTGTGGAACAGTCGGCTGGTAACATCTATTTTAATATGTGTCGCCACCTCGACAATCCAGATATGATGTATGAATATAGTCTGAGGCTTGTGGAGTCTAATCCGTATATATCAGGCTGTGCCATCGCGTTGGAACCTTATTATTATAAGGATCGTGGAGAACTGTTTATGGCCTATTACCACCGTTCGGAAACAGGTTCGAAGATCGTTCGTTCTGAGACCTTCGGTAATAAGCCTTATACCCAGCAGGTATGGTACACAGAACCCATGAAAAGAGGCAAACCCTGTTGGTTGGATCCTTTGGAGGATCTTGATGCGAATAGCGAAGCGATCATCACCTTCTGTTTGCCGATCTATAATACGGATGGTAAACGTATCGGTATCATGGGTGTTGACGTGACTATCAACATGCTTTCGCGTATTGTCCTCTCTGCCAAACCGTCAGAGAATTCCTATAGTGTCATGTTGGGTTCCGACGGCTCTTTCATCATTCATCCGGATAGTACCAAACGTCTCTCCGAGAAGGTCTATTCGCAGTTGGAGCAGGACTCAGATCCTTCTGTAAAGGAGGCAGTAGATGCCATGATGACTGGCCAGAAGGGCTATAAGTGCATTAAGTTGGGCGGCAAAGAATGCTATGTCTTCTATCAGCCTTTTACACGTAATGTGGCCACGGGCCGTTATCTGGATGACATGGGCTGGAGTGTGGGTATGGTCTATCCTGAGGAAGATATCTTTGGTGACTATAACCGACTGCTGACCCAGGTGTTGCTGATTGCCATTGTCGGTATTCTGCTCTTGACATTGCTTTGCCGGTTTATCATCCATCGCCGACTCCTGCCGCTTATTTTCCTGACCAAGTCGGCTCATCGCATTGCAAGCGGTCATTATGATGAATCGATCCCCGACAGTCATCAGAATGATGAGATCGGACAGCTGCAGAATCACTTCCAGCAGATGCAATTGGCTTTGGCTAAGCACGTTGAAGCATTGGAGAATATGAATATAGAACTTCAGGAACGAGGTGAACGCTTACGGGTAGCTTATCATCAGGCACAGGCTGCTGATCGTCTGAAGACCTCTTTCCTTCATAATATGACGAATCAGATGCTCTCACCCGTACAGATCATGTCTGAGCGCGTCACTGACCTGTATCAGATGCAGACGATGAAGTCCCAGGATTTTGATCGTATGGCTGATGACATCCAGAAGCAGGGTGAGGTGATTACGGATCTGCTGAATCATCTGCTTGAACTGTCGAAAGAGGCAACGGGAAAGGAGGAACGCCATGCATAAGATCCCTCATTCCCTTTCTTCAAAACTCGGCGTCAGCATCCTGTTCCTGTCTATTCTGGTGTTTGTAGCCTCCTTAGGTGTGATGTTCGTACAGTCGCGTCTGTTGCTCCGTAAGAAAGCTACAGAACGTATTACCTGTGTGTTGGATAATACGGTGTTGCGCGTCAGATCCTGTATGGATAGGGTAGAGACGGCCACCAACTCCAATGGCTGGATGGCGCTGGAGTATCTGGATCCCGATTCCTTGTTGGCCATCACCCATCATGTCGTGAGGGTCAATCCACATGTCAATGGCTGCTCCATTACCACAGAGCCGGATGTGTTCCCAGAAGTGGGTCCCTTCTCAGTTTATTCCATCAGGGAGGGCGATTCGGTCGTGACAGTCAGAGAGGCTGCCTATGACTATTATAATCAGGTGTGGTATAAGCTTCCAAAGACTCATGCAAGACCCGGTTGGACGGACCCCTTCAATGATTATAATGAAAACTCCCTTTTCACCAAGAATATCATTGCTTCTTATTGTAAGCCCCTTTATCTGAATAACGGACGATTCGTCGGTGTCATCTCTACTGATTTGTCGTTTAAGCGCCTGAAAGAGTCGATTGTTGAGGATCAGCCTTATCCGAATACTTATTTCGCTTTGATCAACAGTGAAGGACGCTATATTATCCATCCTGATTCTACCAAGGAGTTTCATAAGACGATCTTCGAGGATCTCGATGCAGAGACGCAGCCTGAACTGGTTGCCTTGGGCCATGAGATGACAACGGGTGGTAAAGGTAATATGCGTGTCACCGTCAATGGTACACCATGTCTGGTCTGTTACCAGCCTGTTCCGGATACCAACTGGTGTCTTGCTTTGGTCATTCCTGACAGGGAGATCCTGCAGCCGTATTACCGGCTTGCTAATGTCATCGTGTTGCTGATTGTCATCGGCCTGATTGTCATCCTGTTGATCACTCGGAAGATTGTAGCCCAATCCATTATACCACTGCACCAGCTCCTGGCACAATCCCAAATCATAGCCCAAGGTAATTACGATGAGAAGATTCCCCATATCCAGCGTCATGATGCCGTAGGCAGACTACAAAATAGTTTTGCCACCATGCAGGAGTCATTAAACCGTCATGTCAGTGATATCAGCCGTGTGGCTGATGAGGCCAAACTGAGAAATGATGAGCTGATAAAGGCCACGCAGATGGCGGAAGAGGCTGATCGCCAGAAGACGGTCTTCATCCAGAATGTGACCCATCAGATCCGTACACCGCTCAATATTATCATGGGCTTTGCGCAGGTGCTGCGTAACAGTATGGGAGAGATTCCTCATGATGAGGTGAAGAAGATTGTCGATATGATGGATCATAACACGAAGACGCTCTCACGTATGCTGCTGTTGCTTTACGATAGCTCCGATGCCGGTATATTCAATGAACTCCAGATACAGAAGGACGAGATGGTGTCCTGTAACGAAGTCGCTCAGGAGAGTATCAAATTTACAAGGGAACACTTCCCCGAAATTAATGTGAAGTTCGAGAGTGATCTACCAGATACGTATCGGTTCCGTACTAACGGACTTTATCTGATGCGCACCTTGCGTGAACTCCTCTATAATGCTGCCAAATATTCTGATGGTGCTTATGTGCTGTTTCAGATACAAGAGACAGGACAGACTATCCGTTTCATCGTGGAGGATAAAGGACCAGGTATGTCTGAAGCCTATCAGAAGATGATGTACGAGCCGTTTACGAAGGTTAATGAACTCTCGGAAGGTCTTGGGCTTGGCTTGCCCTTGAGTAAACGACATAGTCGGAGTCTGGGAGGCGACCTCTTCCTTGATACGAGTTATCACGACGGTTGCCGTTTCATTCTTGAACTGCCAAAGTAATAAAAAACGATAGATAATAGAAGCTTATTGCATGAAATTATATACTGATGAAGAACTGGCTGAATTGCTGGATCAGGATGTCTTCCACCAAATCAGTGAGGCTGCAGACCGGTTGGGGCTGGAGTGCTATGTGGTTGGTGGCTATGTGAGGGATATCTTCCTGGAGCGCCCCTCCAACGATATCGATGTGGTGGTCGTTGGAAGCGGCATTGCTGTGGCTGAGGAATTGAAGCGGATGGTGGGTAAGAGAGCCCATTTGTCAGTGTTCAAGAATTTTGGTACGGCCCAGGTGAAGTTCCGCCAAAAGGGGAGAGAGTATGAAGTGGAGTTCGTTGGCGCACGGAAGGAAAGCTATAGCCACGACTCACGCAAACCTGTTGTTGAAGACGGAACCTTGGAGGACGATCAGAACCGTCGCGACTTTACCATCAATGCGATGGCCATCTGCTTGAATCACAACCGTTTCGGAGAGTTGGTCGATCCCTTTAATGGTTTGGCTGACTTGGAAGATGGTATCATCGCCACGCCACTGGAACCGGAAATTACCTTCTCTGATGACCCGCTGCGCATGATGCGTTGTGTGCGGTTTGCCACACAGCTCAACTTCCAGATAGAGGAGGTGACGTATGTGGCCCTTGAACGTATGGCCGACAGGATCCGTATCGTCAGTGGTGAGCGTATCAAGGACGAGCTTAACAAGATCATCATGGCCCCTCATCCCAGTATCGGCTTCGATTATCTGCAACGTACGGGACTGCTCCAATTGATCCTGCCGGAACTGGCAGCACTGGATATCGTGGAGCAAAAGAACGGACGGGCGCATAAGAATAACTTCTACCATACGCTTGAAGTGTTGGAGAATGTGTCGGCGCAGTCGGATAACCTATGGCTGCGATGGGCGGCGCTGATGCACGACATTGGCAAGACCAAGTCAAAACGCTGGGATCCAGCCATCGGCTGGACCTTCCATAGCCATAACCTCATCGGTGCGAAGATGGTGCCGCAGATCTTCCGCAGGCTGATGCTGCCGATGGATATGAAGATGAAATACGTCCAAAAACTGGTGGATCTCCACATGCGTCCCATCGCCATTGCCGATGATGAGGTGACAGATTCTGCCGTCCGTCGTCTGTTGAATGATGCAGGCGAGGACATCGACGACCTGATGACACTCTGTGAGGCTGATATCACGTCGAAGAACGAAGTGCGGAAGAAACTCTTCCTTGAGAACTTCCGTATGGTACGTGAGAAACTGGCCGACCTGAAAACGAAGGACTATGTGCGTCTGTTGCAGCCAGTCATCGACGGCAATGAAATCATGGAACTGTTCCATTTGAAACCCAGCCGTGAGGTAGGCGTTCTGAAACAGTATCTTAAGGATGCCGTGCTCGACAATCAGGTCGAAAATGAACGTGAGCCGTTGATGCGTTTATTGATGGAAAAGGCTCATAAGATGGGACTTGTAGAGAAGTAATGCCTGATTCGGCATGTTCAATAATGCTGATATCGACGTCGAATATCGGAACAAGTTTTCTATAAAATTCTAACAGCCAATAAACTTTGTTAAATTCCATATATCTTAAGATATATTTTTCGTACCTTTGCACATTGGAAAATTCTAAAAAGCAATAAAATAGGTATGAAAATGAAGAAAGTTTTGATGTTTGCTGCCGCCTCGATGCTCTTGGCATCGTGCGGAGGTGGTGGCGGTCGCCCGACTTTCGGCGACAACGAGTTTCCTGTAATGGCAGTGGGTACATCAAGCACCACGATGCAATCTACTTATCCTGCCGTGATCAAAGGTGTACAGGATGTGGAGATCCATCCGAAGGTACAGGGCTTTATTGTGCAGATTAATGTGAAGGAAGGTCAGACGGTGAGTGCCGGACAGGTACTCTTCGTATTGGATAATGCAACTTTCCAGGCTCAGGTGCGTCAGGCACAGGCACAAGTGAATACGGCTACGGCCTCATTAAACACGGCTAAGTTGACTTACGAAAACTCACAGAAACTCCACGCAAGTGGTGTGATAGGTGATTACGAACTCCAGTCGTCTAAGAATAACTACGAGAGTGCAGTGGCAGGTCTGGCGGCTGCTCAGGCCAGTCTGGCTTCAGCCCAGGAGTCACTGAGCTACTGCTTTGTGAAGAGTCCTGCCGCTGGTGTCGTAGGCTCACTGCCCTTCAAGGTGGGTACCCTTGTGAGTGCTTCCAACACCTTGACGACTGTCTCCAATATCAGTTCGATGGAGGTCTATTTCTCCATGACAGAGAAGGATGTGCTCGCCATGGGTAAGAACGCCGGTGGCTTGACAGGTGCCATCGATGCTATGCCTGCTGTGAAGCTGAAGTTGGCTGATGGTACGGAGTATGGTCAGGAAGGCCGTGTCACCAAGATGAGCGGTGTCATCGATGCGGGCACTGGTTCTGTGCAGATCATCGCCGTGTTCCCCAACCCCGAGAAGGTGTTGAAGAGCGGTGGTTCTGGTGCTATCATCATCCCGAAGAGCAATACCGATGCCATCATCATCCCACAGAGCTGTGTCTCTGAGGTACAGGATAAGAAGTTTGTCTATATCCTCGACAAGGACAATAAGGTGAAATACACTGAGATCAAGGTTGATCCCCAGAACGATGGCAATAACTACATTGTGACTGAGGGTCTGAAGACGGGTGATAAGTATGTCACGAATGGTATTACGAAGCTCTCTGACGGTATGGAGATCGTGCCCATCACGCCAGAGAAATACCAGCAGAAGATCAAGGATCAGGCTACGGCTATGAGTGCTGGCGACATCGTGGGCGCCATGAAGAAGTAGTTAATAGTGAATAGTTAATAGTTAGAATATGACTTTTACGAATTTTATAAAACGCCCGGTACTCTCGACGGTGATTTCCATCCTCATCGTCTTGTTGGGCTTTATCGGACTGGTCTCGCTTCCTATCGAGCAGTATCCGAATATCGCACCGCCAAACATCATGGTGATCGCCAGTTATCCTGGTGCCGATGCAGAGACGGTGAAGAATGCCGTGGTTACGCCACTTGAGGAGAGTATCAACGGTGTGGAAGGTATGGACTTTATCTCCTCTACCGCTTCGCCGGGTTCGGCGATGATTCAGGTGACGTTCCGTCAGGGCGCCAATCCTGATATGTGTGCGGTGAACGTGCAGAACCGTGTGTCTCAGGCTCAGGCCTTGCTGCCTTCCGAGGTAAACCAGATCGGTGTGCGCGTCGTCAAGCGTCAGTCTTCACAGGTGTTGATGTACTCATTGACTTCTGATGGCCGTTACGATGATGCGTTCCTGACCAACTATAACGCCATCAACCTCATCCCAGCCTTGAAGCGTATCGAGGGTGTGGGTGATGCGTCGAGCTTCAGTTCGAAGACCTACTCCATGCGTATCTGGCTGAAGCCCGATGTGATGAAGCAGCATAACCTGATACCTGCCGACATTACAGCGGCCCTGGCAGAACAGAATATCGAGGCTGCACCAGGTAAGTTTGGTGAGCAGGCTACAGATGTGGCTTATGAGTATTCCATGCGTTATACAGGCCGCTTCCGTACAGCCGAGCAGTTCGGAAACATTATCATTAAGAGTGATAACAGCGGACAGACCCTGAAACTGAAGGATGTTGCCCAGATTGAGTTGGGTGCTGAGGGTTACTCTGTAGAGATGAAAAACAATGGTATCCCTTCCGTCATGACGATGATTCAGCAGGTGGCTGGTTCGAATGCCAACGAGATTGCCAAGCAGGTGAAGGCCGAACTTGAGGATCAGAAGAAAATGATGCCGCCGGGTATGGAGGTGAAGATCAACTACGACGTGACGGAGTTCCTTTATGCCTCTATCGAGGAGGTGGTGTTCACCCTCTTCATGACGCTGGCACTGGTGTTCCTCGTGGTGTATATCTTCCTGCAGGATGTGCGTTCTACGCTCATCCCGCTCATTGCCGTACCGGTGTCTCTGATCGGTACGTTCTTCTTCCTGAATGTGATGGGCTTCTCCATCAATCTGCTCGTGCTCTCCGCCTTGCTGCTGGCCATTGCTATCGTGGTGGATGATGCCATCGTGGTGGTGGAGGCCGTGCATGCCAAGTTGGATCAGGGTTACAAGTCTTCGCTCACGGCTTCTATCGATGCCATGAACGAGATCTCGAGTGCTATCATCTCCATCACGCTGGTGATGGCAGCTGTGTTCGTGCCGGTATCGTTTATCGGTGGTACCTCAGGTACGTTCTATCGCGAGTTCGGTGTCACGATGGCTATCTCAATCATCATCTCGGCGCTGAATGCCTTGACGTTGTCACCGGCGCTCTGTGCCATCTTCCTGAAACCCCACGATGCGGAGGGACATGAGAAGAAACTGTCGCGTGTGGACCGTTTCCATCAGTCGTTCAACGTGGCTTTCGATACAACCATCGGTAAGTATAAGAATGTGCTTGAGAAACTGGTACGCAGACCATTGGCTATCATCGCTGCGGTGCTGATTGGTATCGTGGTATTGGGTATCACGATGTTCACCACGAAGACCGGTCTGGTGCCCGATGAGGATACGGGTACGCTCTTCTGTACCATTACCATGCCGCCTGCTACCTCAAAGGCTCGTACCAAAGAGGTCGTGCTCCAGGTTGACTCTATCCTTTCAAAGATACCTGCTATCAAAAACCGTGAGCAGATCCTGGGTTACAACTTCATTGCCGGTTCTGGTTCCGACCAGGGTACTTTCATTATCAAACTGAAGGACTTCGGTGAGCGTCAGAAAGGTCTCTGGTGGAAGATCAGCGGTTTGTGGGAAGGCGACGGTATCTACCGTTTCTTCCTCAATCCTTACGATGCCACGGGGGTCATTGCCCAGATATTCATCAAGACGGCTCATATCAAGGATGCCCAGGTGCTGGCATTCTCGCCCCCAATGATTCCCGGCTTCTCTGCCAACAGTGGTATCTCACTCGTGATGCAGGACCGTACGGGTGGCGACTTGAACAGATTCTTCGGTATCGTGAAGGAGTTCCTGGCTGAACTCAACAAGCGCCCCGAGTTCCAGACGGCCCAGACCTCTTATAACCCGAATTACCCGCAGTATATGGTACATGTGGATGTGGCGAAGTGTAAGCAGGCAGGTATTTCACCTACAGCCGTGCTCACCACCTTGCAGGGTTACTATGGCGGACTCTACGGATCTAACTTCAACTCGTTTGGTAAGCTCTATAAGGTGATGATTCAGGGAACACCTGATAGTCGTATGACCCCCGAGTCGCTGAATAGTATATATGTACGCACACCTGCGGGCATGTCGCCTGTGAAGGAGTTCTGTAACATGGAGCGTGTGTATGGCCCTCTTAACATCAACCGCTTCAACCTGTTCACCTCTATCAATGTGACGGGTACGGTGGCTGATGGCTATTCTACGGGTCAGGCACTGCAGGCTATCCGTGAGGTTGGCGAGCAGGTTCTGCCTGCTGGATATACCTACGACTTCTCCGGTCTGACGCGTGAGGAGGCGAAGGCCACGAACTCTACGGCCATCATCTTCCTGCTCTGTTTCATCTTCATCTACCTGATCCTGTCGGCACAGTATGAGTCTTATATTCTGCCGCTGTCGGTAGTACTCTCCGTGCCCTTCGGTCTGGCAGGCTGCTTCCTGTTTACGAATCTCTTCGGCCATGCCAACGATATCTACATGCAGATCTCGTTGATCATGCTGATCGGTCTGTTGGCAAAGAACGCCATCCTGATCGTACAGTTCGCCCTGGAGCGCCGTCAGACGGGTATGGCCATCTCCTGGTCAGCCGTACTTGGTGCCGCCGCCCGTCTGCGTCCTATCCTGATGACCTCACTGGCCATGGTGATCGGTCTGCTGCCGATGATGTTTGCCTCGGGTGTAGGTAAGAATGGTAACCAGACGCTGGGTGCTGCTGCCGTGGGCGGTATGCTCATCGGTACAATCCTGCAGATATTTGTCGTTCCTACGCTGTTCGTCATCTTCCAGTCACTCCAGGAGAAGTTCAGTCCGCTGAAGTTCGAGGATGAGGAGAATGCCGAGGTGGCTGCCGAGTTGGCACAGTATGCACATGCAAAACCTGTTGATTATGAATTGGAGAAGTAATATGAAGAAGATAATGATCATGATGTCCGCAGCCCTGCTGTTGTCGAGTTGCGGACTCTATAACAAATACGAGCGGCCGACGTTGGACTCCGAAGGTATCATCCGTGATCCCCTTTCACCCGCCGATACGCTGGCAGTAGCGCCTCAGGATACCGCTTCCTTCGGTAACATGCCTTGGCGCAGCGTCTTCACCGACCCGCAACTGCAGCAACTCATTGAGCAGGGGCTGGAGCGTAATGCCAACCTGCAGAACGCCGCCCTGACTGTGAAGATGTACGAGAGTATCCTGACGGCAGCCAAGCTGGCCTTCCTGCCAGCCATTCAGATTGGTGGATCATCGCCGATGGGAACGATCGCCACGATGCATACTAGTCCGTCGGTGGAGACGAAGAGTTATTCTATTCCCATCTCTGCCTCTTGGACTATCGATCTCTTTGGCAATATCCTGTCGCAGAAGCGTTCTACCCAGATGAAACTTCTGGGCTATAAGGACTACCAGATGGCTGTCCGTGCCCAGGTCATCAGTGGCATTGCCAACAGTTACTATACCCTGCTGATGCTCGACGAGCAGGTTCGCATCGTGAAGGAGATGTCGAAGATGGCGAAAGAGACGTGGAATATCACCCAACAGCAGTTCAACCTGGGTCGTGTCCGTGCCAACGCCGTGCACAGTGCTGAGGCGGCTTACCTCTCCACGCAGACACAACTCAACGACTTTGAGCGTCAGATACGTTCCACTGAGAACGCCCTCTCTCTGCTCATCGGTCAGGCTGGTCAGCAGATTTCCCGTTCCACACTGGCCGAGCAGTCGCTGCCCAGCGAGTTTGCCGTAGGCGTGGGTGTGGCATTGTTGCAGAACCGTCCCGACGTGCATAATGCCGAGATGAACCTCGCATCCTGCTTCCACGATGTGCAGACCGCCCGCTCTCAATTCTATCCGAACATCACGATCGGTGCCTCTGCCGCCTTCACCAACAACAACGGTGTCCTGAATCCCGGCAAGTGGCTCACCTCTGTGTTCGGCTCGCTCATGCAACCCATTTTCCAGCGCGGTGCCCTGATTGCCAACCTGAAGGTCAGCAAGTTGCAGTATGAACAGGCCTTCAATACCTGGCAGAACACCATCTTCAAAGCCGGCAATGAGGTGTCAAATGCCCTGGTTAACTATAACCAGTACGATGCCAACTCGAAGATTGAGGCCCAGCGTGTCGAAGCCCTGTCAAAGGCTGTCGATGCCACCATTGCCCTCTACCATTCCAGTGGTACGACTTATTTGGAGGTGTTGACAGCCCAGACACAACTCCTCTCAGCTCAGCTCTCTCTGGCAACCGACGACTTCAATAAGATGCAGTCTGTCGTATCACTCTATACAGCCCTCGGCGGCGGTGGAAAGTAAATTGATAATTTTAATTGATAATTAATAAATATGGCAAGTGAAATATCCCCCAAAGCCGAGATAAGCCCAAAGGCTAAGATCGGCAACAACTGTAAGATATTCCCCTTCGCTTATATCGAGGACGACGTGGAGATCGGTGACAACTGTATCATCTTCCCCTTCGTCTCGATCTGCGACGGTTCACGTATCGGTAACAACAACAAGATCCACCAGGGCGCGGTGATTGCCGCCCTGCCGCAGGACTTCAACTACCGTGGTGCCAAGTCATACGCGAAGATCGGTAATAATAATGTGATCCGTGAGAATGTGGTCATCAACCGCGGTACTAACAAGGATGGTTGCACCGTCATCGGAAACGATAACTTCCTGCTCGAAGGTACCCATATCAGCCATGATACCGTTGTGGGCGACCACTGCGTGTTTGGCTATGGCACTAAGATTGCCGGCGACTGTGAGATCGGCAATGGTGTCATCTTCTCTTCGGGTGCCATCCAGAATGCCAACACCCGTGCCGGCCGTCTCTCCCTGATTCAGGCTGGTTGTGCCTTCTCTCACGATGTGCCCCCGTTTGTCATTGCCGGTGGCAACCCGATGACCTATGGTGGTCCTAACATCACGATGATGACTATTGCCGGCATCGACGAGAAGGTGCAGAAGCATATCGCCAATGCCTACCGTCTGCTCTTCCATGGAAAGACCAGCGTCTTTGATGTGATCAATCAGATCAAGGATCAGGTGCCCGACGGCCCTGAAATCCAGACCATCATCGACTTCCTTGGCCATTCGAAACGAGGCATCATGTGTAAGTAATCATCAATCCCCGCTGGAAGGCGGGGATTTTTAACTCCTAATTAGATAGAAAATTAATAACTGGCGGAGCAGGGAATGCCGGCGGCGATAACGCGGTCGCGGATCTGGTCGAGTTGCTCGTGGGTGGCTTTGAGCAGGCCTTGAGTGGGCGTCTCACGGTCGATGGTGTAGATCATCACCTGTTGTGGGGCGATGGCTTTCACGGCTTCGAGCCAGGGATTGACATATTCGTCGCCTGTGTTATCAACGGATTCGCCCTTGCATTCACCGCGCATGAACATGGTTTGGATGATCACGTGGCCATGGAAGGCCTTGAGGCGGTCGATGATCAGATTGACATCGTAGGTGCCGTTCGGATGATCTACCTTATTAATATAGGTGGGATCGACAGTGTCGAGTTTCAGGATGTTGTTATCCACCTGCATGAGGGCATCATGTACCTGCGGACGGTGGATCATCGTGGAATTGCTGAGTACGGAGACCTTAGCCTTCGGACAGTACTGGTTGCGCAGACGGATGGTGTCGGCGATGATCTCGGCGAAGTGGGGATGACAGGTAGGTTCGCCGTTGCCTGCAAAGGTGAGGACATCGGGCAGCTGGCCGTCGGCCACCATCTGTTGGAGTTTGGCTTCCAGCTTCTGCGCCACTTCCTCACGGGTGGGGAGGGGGAGCGAAGGACGATGGTCTTCATTGAAACCACACTCGCAATAGATGCAGTCGAAAGAACAGACCTTGCCGTCGGCTGGCAGCAGGTTGATGCCCAAAGAGATGCCGAGACGGCGGCTGTGGACGGGGCCGAAGATTGGCGATGGATAGATAATTGTACTCATAACGGGCGCAAAATTACATTTTTTTTTGGAGTTGACAAAATAAATGTGTACCTTTGCACCCGAATTCGAAAAATTTACGTACGTAAGATTCATGAAAAGACGTAGAAACAATGCTGGCAACCGTCGCGGTGTGCAGATGGTAACCTTGTGTATTAGCACAACGATGGTGCTGGTGCTCTTAGGGATGGTCGTGTTCTCCGTACTGACGTCGCATAACCTCTCGCAATGGGTGAAAGAGAACCTGACTGTGACGGTGATGCTGAAGGATGAGGTGTCGGTGAACGAGGCCAAATTACTATGTAGGGATCTGTACCACCGTCCGTATTCCAGGAACATCGACTACATCAGCCGTGAACAGGCGCTGAAGGAGCAGTCGGATGCCATGGGCTCCGATCCCTCGGAGTTCTTAGGCATGAACCCATTCTCGGCCACGCTGGAACTGCAGATGAAGTCGGACTATGCGAATCGCGACTCGTTGAAATGGATTGCGGCTGAGCTGAAGAAGAATCCGAAGGTGGCCGACGTGGCCTATCAGGTGGATCTGATGGACAGCGTGAACCGTAACCTGACGAAGATGAACCTGTTGCTCTTGGTGATAGCGGGCCTGTTGACGTTCGTGTCGTTCGCGCTGATCAGCAACTTCGTGCGGCTGAGTGTGTATTCCCGCCGTTTCCTGATCCACACGATGAAGCTGGTGGGTGCCTCATGGGGATTCATCCGCAGGCCCTTTATGAAGCAGGGGCTGGTGGTAGGCATCATTGCGGCAGTGTTTGCCATTATGGTGTTAGGTGCCAGTGTGTATGCGCTCTACTATTACGAGCCTAACCTGATGTTGGTTATTACCTGGCGTGAGCTGGTGATTACGGCTGTGGCGGTGCTGCTGTTCGGTATTATCATCACGAGTGTGAGTGCATATATTTCAGTAAATAAGTTCCTGCGTATGACGCCAGGTGAATTATATAAAATCTAGTTATGGATAAGAAAGATTTTGCATTTGATAAGGTGAACTACCTGCTGCTGGCAGTGGGAATGATCATTGTCGTCATCGGTTTCCTGCTGATGACAGGTCCGGCGTCGACGGATACGGCCTTTGAGCCTGATATCTTCAGTGCCCGTCGCATCAAACTGGCACCGGTGGTATGTCTGTTCGGCTTTGTGTCGATGGCTTATGCAGTCATAAGAAAACCCAAGAACTAAATTGTAAGTCAGATGGATTGGATTGAAACAGTTATTATAGCGATCATAGAGGGACTGACGGAATTCCTGCCTGTTTCCTCGACAGGACATATGATTATTGCGCAGAACCTATTAGGCGTACCTCAGGGTGATCCTTTTGTGCATGCATTCACCTTTATCATTCAGTTTGGTGCTATCCTCTCGGTGGTGTGCCTCTACTGGAATCGCTTCTTCCGGTATGATCATACGCCTGCTCCAGAAGGCAGTTCCCTTTGGCAGCGGCTCAAGCATAAGTTTAATTTCTACTGGCTGCTCTTTGTGGGTCTACTGCCTGCAATGGTTATTGGACTGCTGGCCAAGAAATCAGGCTTGCTTGACTGGTTGCTTGACAGCGTAGAGGTGGTGGCTATCATGTTGGTTGTGGGAGGCGTGTTCATGCTCTTCTGTGATAAGCTGTTCAATAAGGGTAGCGAGAAAAATCAGGTAGATGAGCGTCGTGCTTTCAGGATTGGTCTCTACCAGTGTATCTCCGTGATCCCCGGCGTTTCGCGCTCGATGGCCACCATCGTGGGCGGTATGACACAGGGACTGACCCGTAGGCGTGCTGCCAAGTTTTCGTTCTTCCTAGCTGTGCCGACGATGGCTGGCGCTACGTTGCTCGATCTGCTTGACCTAATGAAGGAAGATACGGCTTGGGCTACTAGTCATAATATCACGATGCTGCTGTTAGGTTGTGCCATCGCCTTTGTCGTGGCTTTGTTAGCTATGAAGTGGTTCGTTAACTATCTTACCAAATACGGCTTCAAGGCTTTTGGTATCTATCGCATCATTGTAGGTAGTATTATCATTATATTGTTGCTGACGGGGCATTCACTCGCCATGGTTGACTAATGGATTTCCAGGAAGGCGCATATATTTATATTAACAAACCCTACCGGATGTCTAGTTTCGGTGCATTGGCGCATATTCGCTATGTGGTTTCGAAGCGACTGAAGGTGAAGCGTGTGAAGATGGGGCATGCTGGTACGCTGGATCCTTTGGCGACGGGCGTGCTGATACTTTGTACGGGTAAGGCCACCAAGCAGATTGAGCGGTTGCAGCAGCACACCAAGGAATATACGGCGACGTTGCAGTTAGGGGCTACCACCCCGAGCTACGATCTGGAGCACGCGGTGGATCAGACCTATCCGACGGCCCATATCACACGGGAATTGATTGAACAGGTGCTGACGCAGTTTACAGGTGACATCATGCAGCGCCCGCCGCTGTTCTCTGCCTGTAAGGTGGGAGGTGACAGGGCCTATGAGCTGGCTCGTCAAGGGAGCGATCACCAGTTGGCAGCCAAGCCCGTGCGCATCGACGAGATCGAACTGATCGACTTCGACCCGGAGCAGATGCAGTTGCGCATCCGCGTGGTCTGTGGCAAGGGTACCTATATCCGCTCGCTGGCCCGTGACATCGGTGAGGCCTTGGGCAGTGGCGCCCATCTGACGGCCCTCTGTCGGACGCGTGTGGGCGATGTGAGGATTGAGGACTGTCTGACTTTCGACGAGTTCCCAGCATGGCTGGAAGAAACATTAAACATTAAAGATTAAATTTCAGAGATTAAAGATAAAAATAATATATGAAATTATCACAGTTTAAGTTTAAGCTCCCGGAGGAGCAGGTGGCACTTGAACCGAGTTATCATCGTGACGAGTGCCGACTGATGGTGGTACACCGTAAGAGTGGGAAAATCGAAATGACCAAGAAAGACGATGAGGGTAACGACCTGACCGATGAGGAAGGCAATCCCGTCTATCTTGAGTTCAGGAACATTCTGGACTATTTCGATGAGGATGATACGTTTATCTTCAACGATACGAAGGTGTTCCCGGCTCGTCTTTACGGAACGAAGGAGAAGACTGATGCCAAGATCGAGGTGTTCCTGTTGCGTGAGCTGAACCCCGACCTGCGTCTGTGGGATGTGCTGGTGGAACCCGCCCGTAAGATCCGTATTGGCAATAAGCTTTTCTTTGAGGATGACGGCCCGATGGTGGCTGAGGTCATCGACAACACGACTAGTCGTGGACGTACGTTGCGATTCCTCTATGATTGTCCGCATGATGAGTTCAAACGGGAGCTCTTTGGCTTAGGCGAAGCACCACTGCCCCATTATATTGTGGATAAGCGAGAGGCTACGGAAGAGGACATGGACCGTTTCCAAACCATCTATGCCAAGAACGAGGGCGCTGTGACGGCACCTGCCAGTGGTCTGCACTTCAGTCGTGAACTGTTGAAGCGCATGGAGATCCGTGGTATCAATTTCTCTTATATCACTCTGCACTGCGGATTAGGTTGCTTCGATCCCATCGAGGTGGAGGACCTGACGAAACATAAGATGTCGTCGGAACAGATGTTCGTGAGCAAGGAAGCCTGTGAGATCGTGAACAAGACGAAGATGGAGGGGCATCGCGTGTGCGCTGTCGGTGTGAGCACCGCCCGTGCCACGGAGTCGGCTGTCGGCACCGATGGCTACCTGAAGGAATTCGAGGGTTGGACCAACAAGTTTATCTTCCCGCCCTATGAGTTCGGTTTGTCGAACGCCTTAGTTGCCAACTTCTATCATCCTGAGTCAACGATGATGATGATCCAGTGTGCATTCGGTGGCTATGACCTTGTGTATGAAGGCTATAAGAAGGCGCTGAAGAACGGCTATAAGTTTGGTTGCTACGGTGATGCCATGCTGATATTGGATGACTAAGCATCAAGTATATTTGGGACTGGGGAGTAACCTCGGCAATCGCGAGGCGGTGCTCCTGCAGGCCATCAAATTGATCGATGAGCGGGTGGGGCAGGTGCTCCGCCGCTCTTCGTTTATCGAGACAGAGCCTTGGGACTTTGAGTCCGATAACAAATTCCTCAATGCGGCTGTCTGTTGCGAGACAGAACTGTCTCCGCGTCAGGTGTTGCAGACGACGCAGCAGATAGAACGGGACTTAGGCAAGCGCAAATGCCATGCCACGAAGCGTCAGAAAACAATCAACTATCAGGACCGTCCTATCGATATTGATATCTTACTTTATGACGACCTGATAGTTGATGAACCTGATCTGAAGATCCCTCATCCGCTGATGCATCAGCGTGAGTTTGTGATGAGGCCCCTGAACGAGATCAGAGAACCCCAATCACTTTAGAATTTATAGTCTATACCTACGCCGATCACGTGGTTCGTGCGGCTGTAGATCTCTGTGCCGGTATAGGGTGTACCCTGATAGTTTGCCTGTGTCTTGTTATAGTCGCTGTAGAGTGAGCAGAAATAGCTCACGTTCAGACGGGCTTTCTCGTTGATGTTCCAGGCACCACCTAAGCCAAGTGACCAGCTGTCGCAGGCAAAAGAGGTGTTCTGCTGGTACTCGTCGGAGAGACCGTAGTCTGTACGTTGTCCACCGCAGCTGACGGTGAACTTCTTGTTGATGTCGTACTCGACACCAGCGAGGAATTCATGGGTACCGTGCTTCAGGGTCTTCTGGCGGTCGTTAGCCATCTTCGCATGCTTGTCGTCATAGAAGTGGTATTCGAGTGCGGCACGAAGCTGCGGGGTGAAGTTGTAGCCGACGGCCACAGCCAGCAGTGAGGGCATGTCGTAGCGCGTTTCGGCACCGTCCTGATAAGCGGCTACCTTGTCGCCAAACATCTGAAGGGCGGCAGCCCCTTCGATATAGGGCACCTGAGCGGCCGTCTGTGGATCGGTGTTCTTGATGCGTGCAGAGAGTGTACGGGTGTCGTTCTCCGTGGCAATTTTGGTACGGAACTCATAGCGGGCACTAACGGTCAGTTTGGTGTCGTGGTAGTCGAAGCTGACAATAGGTGCGAAGCCCCAACCGCGCTGGATGCAGTCGAGCTGCAGGTCGATGAGATCAATGTTGTTGGGGACGGCCGTCATATTCGCATTTACGAATCCACGATTGTAACCATCGTAGTAGTTGGCTCTGATGCCGATGGCAGCAGAGAAGTGGTCGTTGATCTTGCGCGTGACATTAAACTGAGCACCGTAGATGTATTGCTTACCCTTCATGTTGGCACTGTAGTTGTATTTGTCGGGCATCATACCGGCTTGTGCCAACAGGGCACGGATGGGTACTTCGAACATGGGGATGCCCTCGTCGTATGTCACGAAGCCGCCACTACCCACGATACCGATCATGGCGGAGAAAGCCCAATTCTGTTTCTTGTATGCAGCGAAGAGGGCCGGTACGATGGGCGCAGAAGCTACACCATTGTACTTCTTGTCGAAATTTGAACCCAGAAAGCCGGGGACACTGCATTCGATGTCGCGGTTCTGCCAGGGTTTCTGGAAGTTGAGCGAGAGTTGCCAGCCCTCATGTCCCCAGGCGAGACCTGCGGGATTGCTGTAGGCAGCGTCGATCTCCGTCGTGGCAGCACGTGCAAACATACGGTCGAAAGCAATGTGATAATTCGTGTTGGTCATCAGTCCACCTGCATGGACGGTGCTTGCAGTGGCGAGTGCCAGCATAGCAGAAAACAGTAATTTTCTCATCATGATTATATCTGTTCTAATGGTTTCAGGGTGCAAAGGTAGCAAAAAAACGTTAAGAACCGAAAAAAATGACGAGAAAATTACGTAAAAGGAACAAAATCGTTTACGCAGTCCGCTCATTAAACCGATCGAGGAGCCACTGTTTCTGCTCGGCTATGGTCATGTGGGAGTTGTCGAGTTCGATAGCATCATCGGCCTTGCGTAGCGGACTGACCTCACGATGAGAGTCGATATAGTCGCGCTCCTGCACGTTCTTCAGGATGTCGTCGTAGTCGGCGGGCATCCCTTTGGCCTTCAGTTCGTCGAAACGGCGCTGGGCACGGACCTCAGCACTGGCGGTGACGAAGATCTTCAGTTCTGCATCGGGGAAGACAGTGGTGCCGATGTCGCGGCCGTCCATCACCACTCCCTTATCCTTGCCCATCTGTTGCTGCTGGGCTACCATCGCCGTGCGTACGAAGCCGACAGCCGCAATGGGGCTGACATGGTTGCTGACTTCTAAAGAGCGGATATCGTCTTCCACGCGTACATTATTTAAATAGGTGTCGGGACGTCCTGTCTCAGGATTGAACTTGAAACTGATCTGGATATTGGGCATCTCCTGTTCCAACTCCGCCGTCTTCACGCTGCCGTCGGCATTGAAGAGATTGTGCTGAAGCGCGTAGAGGGTGACAGAGCGATACATCGCGCCCGTATCTACATAGATGTAGCCCACTTCGCGGGCCAGATCCTTCGCCATCGTGCTCTTTCCGCAAGAGCTGTGGCCGTCGATTGCAATAGTTATTTTTTTCATAATGCGTAAGATAAATTAATCAAAATGGAGGAGGCACTGACATGGTATTTGCCGTATGCCACATGGAGTTTGAAACGCTCCAACTGAAGACCTGCACCGGCAGAGAAACCCGCACCGTGGGAAGAGCTCCCTTCGTTGTCGTTGATCTTCATCTGATCTGCCCGGCGGAAGTTATAGCCCGCAGCGATATAGATGTTACGCCCTAACAGGACATCGGCTCCCAAGGCGAAATGATGGCCGAAACCTTCGCTCCAGTCGTTCAGGCGACTGAGGGTGGCAGAGAGTCGGAAGGGGGACTGTCCGATGCGTTTGGTCGCTCCCACCTGCAGGTCTAAGGGGATACGCTCGAAATGGTCGTCGTAGGCTTTGACCTGTCCGCCCAGGTTACGTGCCACAGCCGAGAGACTGAGGTCGATATTCTCGTTGAAGTAGTTGAGACCCAGGTCCACAGCCACTGCCAAAGCGTTATAGCCTGAGATATAGGACGTGATGAACTTGGCGGTGACACCACCGCTCAGCTCGTTCGTCAGGGCATAGGCAAAGGTTCCACCCACGGCGATGTCTCGGGCTGAGAAGGTGCCGAGTACCTCACCTTCGGGCGTGGTCTGCTTCATCTCGCCATAGTCCATATACTGGGCGGTGACGCCCCAGGTGCCTCTATCGCCAGCCCCCTTCATAAAGGCGGCACTGGCGGTCTTGGCCCCTTCCATGTAAGTCATGAAATTCAGATTGATGCTCTTGTCGCTGACACCATTGATCAGGGCAGGGTTGTGGAAGATCAGGGAGGCATCATCGTCTGTTAGTGTGATATTGTCGCCGCCGACAGCTGCCACATGGGCGCTGACGGGCAGCCGAAGGAAATTGTAGGCGGTGGTGCTCTCCTGGGAGAATGCTGATAATGGGAAAAAGAAAAATTGAGATATTAAGAAAAGGACAGCAGACAGGCGATGGGACAAAGTCTTGTGGACTCTGCTCCAAATCGGCCTCATTTCCTCATTTCTATCATTTCTCATTCCTTTTTCCTTAAGTTGTGCGCAAAATTACGAAATAATTCTTAATTTCTTAACCTTTTCACTTCTCACCTTTCACTTTTCACTTCTTTTTTATATCTTTGCATCCGATTATAAGATTATAACGGCAGAATGCCGGATTTATTATGGAAGTCAAGAAAAGTCGTGGGGCAGATCTGGAGAACCAGCGGGTGCAAGGATTCCTGATGGGATTGGTAGTTGTACTCGCTGCCTTGTTCGTGGCTTTGGAATGGAACAGTAACGACAGTGGTTGGGCCTTCTTTGAGACAGATGATGACTTGGAGGCAGAGATGGAACTCTCTCCGCTGAAGCGCGATAAGGATGAAATTCCAATGATGCTCCCTCAGGAGCAGAAGGTGGAACAGCCGAAATCGGAGCAGCTGCGCCTGGTGGAGGATGATGTGGAACTGACCTTTGAACCAGAACCTGTAGAACGTCCGGAGGAGCAGAAAGAGCAGAAAGATGCCGATGAGGATAAGCCTGAGGTCGTGGATATGTATAACGAGCCTGTGGATTTCCGTGTGGTAGAAGACCTGCCGCAGTTTCCTGGAGGCGCCTCGGAGTTTATGAAATGGTTGACGAAGAACCTGAAGTATCCGGCTTCTGCCCAGAAGAAACAGGTGAAAGGAAGGGTGGTGGCACAGTTTATCGTGAATACCGATGGTAGTGTGAGCGATCTGGAGCTGACGGAACATCTGGAGGCCGCCTGTGACCGTGAGGTGTTGCGTGTATTGCGGATGATGCCCAATTGGCAGGCTGGTGTGATGAACGCCAAACCCTGTCGTACGAAAGTCTGCATACCCATTGTGTTTAATCTATAAATAATAAATATGTATCAAGCAGAAGAACTACTGAAGAAGGTAAATGAAGCGTTGGATGGTTTGGCTTATGACCGTCAGCCTTATTCCTTGTACGAGCCCATCAAGTATGTGCTCGCAATCGGCGGCAAGCGTGTGCGCCCGGTGTTAATGCTCCTGGCCTACAATCTCTACAAAGACGACCCAGAGCGGATTATCACTCAGGCCATCGGTTTGGAGACCTATCACAACTTTACGTTGTTGCATGACGATTTGATGGACAATGCCGATATGCGTCGTGGCCATGAGACCGTGCATAAGCGTTGGAATCCCAATCAGGCCATCCTTTCAGGTGATACGATGCTGCTTCAGGCATTTGAGCGTATTGAGGATTGTGAGGTAGATAAGGTGAAAGATGTATTTGCCACCTTCCTCATAACGACCTATGAGGTCGGTGAGGGTCAGCAGCTTGATGTAGAATACGAGACCCGTGATGACGTACGTGAGGAAGACTATATTGAAATGATTCGTCTGAAGACCAGTGTGTTGATTGCCTGTGCCGTTAAGATCGGCGCCATCTTAGCAGGGGCTTCTCAAAAGGATCAGGAGAATCTTTATAAGTTCGGAGAGCAGATCGGTCTGGCATTCCAGCTTCAGGACGACCTGTTGGATGTGTATGGAGATCCGAAGGTGTTCGGAAAGAATATTGGAGGCGATATCACCTCCAACAAGAAGACCTATATGCTCATCAAGGCGTTGAATCTGGCTAATGAAGCACAGCGGAAGGAACTCGAATATTGGATTGCTGCCAAAGATTTCGATCGTAACGAGAAAGTGAAGGCTGTCACGAAGCTCTACGATGAAATCGGCATCCGTGGGCTCTGTGAGCGTAAGATGGATGAGTGCTACACTCGTGCGCTGGAGTATCTGGCAAAGGTTAAGGTGTCAGAAGAGCGTAAGCAAGTGTTGAAAGCTTACGCTGCAGAGATGATGACCCGTCAGAGTTGATGAGATTCGTTGATACCCACTGCCATCTTGACGGCGAGGAGTTCAGAGATGATCTCGAAGCCGTTGTAGCCCGTGCCCGTGAGGCTGGTGTTGGCGCCATCGGTATTCCTGGTATCGACCTGGCTTCGTGTGACACCGTCATGGAGATGTGCAACAGGTATCCGGATTACTGTTATCCCATGCTGGGACTTCATCCTGAGGAGGTGAAGGCAGACTGGCAGACGGTTCTGGCACAGATCAAGCCGAGACTCAGTGATCCCCAGGTGGTAGCCATCGGAGAGGTGGGACTGGATTTCTATTGGAGCCGTGAGTTTGAACAGGCTCAGTTAGCTGCTTTCGAGGAACAGGTAAGATGGTCGGTCGAGTGCCAGCTCCCTCTGATGATCCACTGCAGGAAAGCGCAGCATGAGCTGGTGGCTATCCTGAAATGCTATCAGGCTGATCTGCCTGGTGGCGTGTTCCATTGTTTTACGGGCAATGAGCAGGAGGCCAAAGAACTGCTTCAGTTTGAGCGTTTTATGCTTGGCATCGGGGGCGTGCTGACTTTCAAGAAATCGCATCTGCCCGAGGTCCTTCCTGCCTGTGTTCCTCTTAACAGGATCGTGCTAGAGACGGATGCACCCTATATGGCACCGGTTCCGATGCGTGGACAACGAAATGAACCTGCTTTTGTAGCACATGTGCTGACACGCTTGGCTGAAGCTTATGGGGTGGATGCGGAGATGGTGGCGAACCAGACGAACATGAACTGCGAAAAAATATTAAATATATGTGTGTAATCAGCGGAATATGGGGTAAAAACACTACCTTTGCATCCGCTTAATGTAAAAGGAGAGGTGCTCGAGTGGTTGAAGAGGCACGCCTGGAAAGCGTGTAGTCGGCAAAACTGGCTCGCAGGTTCGAATCCTGTTCTCTCCGCAGAATATTGATGAGTTATGAAAAGACTGATTATTCTGTTTTCACTGATTGGTTTGCTTTGGACTTCGCAAACTGTCATCGCTCAAGATAAGTCTAAGCAAGATACTGTGCTTGTTGCTGATACGACGGCAACGGCTGACTCTGTTGCTGTGAGCGATGAGATGCTGCTGACGGATGCTCAGGATACAGAAGTAGAGGAGGAGGGTTTCCATAAGCAGCTGAAAACAAAGTTTATTGATGGTAATGTCGGCTTTATGTCGCTGGTGGCCCTGGCCTTAGTGTTAGGTCTGGCTTTCTGTATTGAGCGCATCATCTATCTGACTTTGTCGGAGATCAAGGCACCTAAGCTGATGGAGGACATTGAACGTCGCCTACAAGCTGATGACGTGGAAGGTGCCAAGACGCTTTGCCGTAATACACGAGGTCCTGTGGCCAGTGTCTGCTATCAGGGACTGTTGCATATCCACCAGCCAATGGATGCTATTGAACGTAGTATCACGAACTTCGGTGGTCTGCAGGCTGCTAATCTTGAAAAAGGCTGTTCGTGGATCAAGTTGTTCATTGCGATGGCACCATCCTTAGGATTCCTTGGTACCGTGATCGGCATGGTGATGGCGTTTGATCAGATTCAACAGGCAGGTGATATCGGTCCTACGATTGTGGCTCAAGGAATGAAGGTGGCACTGATCACCACCATTTTCGGTATCGTAGTAGCCCTGATCCTGCAGTTGTTCTATAGCTATATTCTCTCCAAGATCGAGCGTCTTACAGCACAGATGGAGGAGTCGGCAATCTCATTGCTGGATATGATTACAGTCTATAAAAACAAGAAAGCATGAATATTGTATCGCCCTTTTTCGCAGATCTGATGTTGGGGCTGATGTACCTGATGCTGGTTGTCGCACTGGCTGTGACAGCCTGGTCGGTATGGCATACGCTCCGTAGCAGACGAAAAGGCGATGATATTGTCAACGGCGTACCAGCCGGACGTATCGGCTGGTGTGTGGCCATTGGATTGATTGTGTGCCTGGTGGTCACCTTCCTCATTGGTTCTTCAAAGCCTGTCATGACGAATGGTGTGCGCTTTGCCGACACTTTCTGGCTGAAGACGACAGATATGTTTATCTATTCCTCAATCCTCTTGATTATCGGATGTTTCGTAAGCGCTATCATCAGCAGATTCCGGAGCTGAATACCACTTCAACGGCAGACATTTCGTTTATGCTATTGATTTTCTTCCTCGTGACCTCGTCGATGGACACGGAGAAAGGACTGTTGCGCCAGATGGCTCCGCCCCCTCAGCAGGAGGAACAGCTGACGGATATCAATAAAGACCATGTGTTACAAGTGGAATTGGACGCCAAGGACCAGTTGACCTGCAATGGCAAGGTCGTGACGCTGAAACAACTTGGTGAGGAAGTGCAGTCTTTGGCTTCTGTCAATCGTGAAGGTCATGTTGTGGCAGTGAAAGCTGACCGCCAGACCAGCTATGAGGCTTATTTCCAGATGCAGAATGTCATCGTTGGGGCATATGCTGCTTTACGGGAAAACTATGCTCAGCGGCATTTCGGCAAGCATTATATGGCTTGTAATAATGAGGAACGTACCGTTATCAACGAATATTATCCCCAGCGTATCAGTGAGGATATGAAAGGAGGTGGGCAATGAAACCGATGCAGAGTATGTTCCCAAGGAGGCATCATCAGGTGCCTTCCCTCAATGTGGCTTCTATGCCCGACCTGATCTTCACCGTGCTTTTCTTCTTTATGATCGTTACCCACATGCGTAGCGACGAAGTGAAGGTGAAACTCCAGGTTCCACAAGGTAAAGATGTTCAGAAACTGGCCAACAAAGCATCGGTGGTGAATATCTATATAGGACAGTTCAAAGGAGAATGGGCTGTGCAGTTGAACGGTGACCTGATCTCAATAGATGATATCCCAGCTCGCATCGAGGAGATCCGAGGTGGGATGTCGGCAGAGAATTCCGATAAATTAACGGTCAGTCTGAGAGCCGACCGCCATACGCCCATGGGGGTTATTACGGATGTCAAACAGGCCTTGCAGAAGTCGTATGCCCTACGAATCAACTATAGCGCAACGGAACTGAAATAAAAAAAATCTTAAAAACTTGGCATATTTCAAATATTTATTGTAATTTTGCCACCAATAACCGAATAAGCGTAGAATCATTACTTAATACAATAACCGTTAAAATAATCATTATGGCTTATCAAGAAGTTAGAACGACGGGTTATGGAACCCGAGTAGGAAACTCATTTAGGGCAATCGGCAGTGGTTTTCTGCTGTTTATTGCAGGTACAGCTCTGCTGTGGTGGAACGAAGGTCGTGCTGTGAAGACCGAAAAGATGCTCGACGAGGCAGGTAGTGCCTATGTAGAGATGGAGAATCCTAACAAGAAGGATGCCTCTTTAGAAGGTGAATTGATCTGTGGTACCGCTCTGGCTACAACAGAGGATTCACTGATTGATGCTCAGTTTGGTATTGGCGCCAAGGCCATTTCTCTTACACGTAACGTGGAGTATTATCAGTGGGTAGAGCATGCCCAGGAGCAAAAGGAGGATAAACTAGGCGGTAAGGAAGTTACCACCACTACTTATACTTATACGAAGGAATGGGTGAGCAGTCCTATCGAGTCAGCCAGTTTCAAGGATCCTGCCTATCAGAACAAGAATACCGTGCTGGCCACCTATGAGGATGCTGAGCAGTATGCAGAGAATGTATCGTGGGGTGCTTATAAGTTGCCAGAGAGCTTGATCCATTGTATTTCTTCCAGTGAAGGTCTGGAACTGGCTATGGCAGAAGATCTGCTGAAGCAGTTGGATAAGAGTGCCCAAACAGCTTATGAGCGTTTCTATGGCGTGCAGAAGAATGCCCAGCAGCAGCCGACTACTCAGCAGCCCGCTCAGACTCCGGCTATCCCTGACTCAGTAAGGGCTTTGCTCTCTGATTCTGCCAAGGCTGTACTCGACTCTATACAGGCTATCAACGACTCTATCAATAAGGCGATGGCAAATGCCAACAACAAGAAGGATCTGGAGTATATCCACCAGGCCAGCAATGTGCTCTATTTCGGTCGCGTGCCTGGTTCTCCTGAGGTGGGTGATGTACGTATCACTTTCGAGAAGGTGGTTCCTGCCAAGGTGACGGTGATGGCCGTTGTGGATGGCGACACCTTTAAGCCCTATAAGGCTAAGAACGGCAAGCGTTTCCAGACGCTCGTGATGGGTAAGAAGAGTGGTGACGAGATTATTGATGCTGAAAAGGAAGCTAATAATATGTTCCTTTGGATCCTCCGTCTCGTTGGTATCCTGATGGTCATTGGTGGTCTGAAGGGCATCTTCGGCTTTATCGAGACGATCCTCAAGGTGGTGCCTTTTGTTGCCGGTATCTTCGGATGGGGTGTTGGCGTCGTCTGCACGATTGTTGGTATTGTTTGGTCGCTGATTATTATCGCCATCGCATGGCTATTCTATCGTCCTGTTCTCGCCATCTGTCTCTTGGCAGTGGCTGGTTTCCTGATTTGGGTGTTTGCCTTCAAAGGAAAGGATAAACTGAAAGAGTTGGCTGCTAATGCCCGTAACAAGAATGTGGCCCAAACTCCAGAGTCTGTATGAAACGTTTGTTGATGATCTTTTTGTGTCTGTGCACTCTTTTGAGTGTGCAGGCACAGGATATTTCGAATGGTTCTAAATGGTGGGACGGTACCGATCTCTATACGGCAACCGTACGTGCAGGCGGTGTTGTCTATTTCCAAGGTTCTGATTACAACGAACTGACCATAGAGAAAGACGGCGATAAGGCTGGTGCCTATAAGATCATTCCGAGTCGTCAGGCAGAGGACAGACCTCCCTTGCGGGGCGAATTCGGATGGCGCGTTCAGCATATCCGTCAGGAAGGTATGAATTTCCTGGTGGTACGCAGACCGAATGGTGATGCATCGGATATCCTCGTGCTTACGCCCGACAATCTGAAGGATTGTAAGGGGCAGGAGGAATGGGCAGAGAAGCAGCCCGTCAGTGATATCATCACGGGTATGTTGCTGAACACGAATTATCTGAGTCGTTTCTCAAAGGACGAGCTGCGCCTGATGCGTAATGAGATCCTTGCCCGTCACGGTTGGAAGTTCCAGTCGAAGGACCTGCAGGAGTATTTCGGCAAACAGTCGTGGTACAAACCTGTGGCAAATAACAACACCATCAAGCTGAACATCATTGAGCAGACCAATGTCCAGCTCATCAAGAGCGAGGAGATTGTGCCTGATTCTGAGCGCGGCTATATGGACATGAGTGCTCCTGTGTATAATCAGGATCTGCGCGAACTGGTGGATGGCAAGGGTCAGTTCCCTGGCGGATTGGATGATGACGGACGTGGTCCTGATGAGATTGATGGTGAAGATTTCTATAGCGTCACAAATGAGACTGAATTCCTGGCAGCACTAGGTAGCAATCGTACGGTGGTTATCGCCGCTGGTGTGCATCTGAATCTCTCACGTGTGTTGGAGAGAGAGGAGATGTTCGTTGGTGAACGTGGGCGTCGTTGGACTGGTGATGCTACAGCTATCGTCAGTAAGGAACCACTGGTTGTGAGTGAATCGGAAACAGATGGACGTCAGCTGGCACTGGTGAACATGAAGAACCTGATTATAAAGGGTGAACAGAATTCGAGTATCGAGGTGGATCCCCGTTACTCCTATTGTCTTTATTTCATCAACTGTGAGAACTGCGAAGTGCATAATCTGACGATTGGTCATACCGAGGGCGGTTACTGCTCTGGAGGTGTGATAGGTGTCAGGGGAGGACGGATGACGTTAGTGAAGGACTGTGACCTCTATGGTTGCGGTACCTATGGTCTCGATCTGATAGAGACTTCTGATTTCGCCCTGATGAACTCAAACATACACGATTGCACCTATGGTATTATGGAACTCCGTAGCTGTGTGTCAGTGAAGTTCACCAAATGCGACTTCTTCAGCAACCGTGAGTATAGTCTGGTAGAGGGCTGGGGCGTTGAAGGACTGGTCTTTGATGACTGCCGTTTCTTCGCCAATTGGGGTGATGCACCGCTTTTCAATCTCGACAACACGTTCTATCTGATGGGTTGTCAGGTATATCATCCGTCAGAGCATCTCGGCTCGATGAAGATGTGTGAGCAGATTGGAAATAAGACTGTCTTTATCGACAATCCGCTTGATCCGAATATTAAAGGTCGCGGCATTGGTCCCAGATAAATTACTGAATAGAAAAACTGAATCGTATGGATGTGGATAACATAAAGGAAATGGCAGGCAAGTTCTTCAAAGGCTGTGGATGTCTGACGGTAGGATTCTTCATCTTGATGATAATCGTTGGTATCTTCTCTGATGATGATGAGAAGAAGAAATCAACCGAGGAGACCGTACAACAGACTGAACAGGTGGAGAAGAAAGACTCCGTCATTGTAAACGAGCCGCTCGAAGGGGATCCCTATCAGGAATTGGATGATCTCATTGGCTTAGGTAGCGTAAAGAAAGAAGTGCGCTCGCTGGCAAACTTCGTGAAACTTCAGAAACAACGTGAGGCTCAGGGGCTGAAGACGGCTAAGGTCTCTTATCACCTGGTGTTCTATGGCTCTCCAGGTACTGGTAAGACCACTGTGGCACGTATCATCGGACGAATCTATAAGGATCTGGGTGTGCTGAAGAAAGGACACACGGTAGAGACTGACCGTGGCGGTCTTGTGGCCAAGTATATGGGACAGACGGCTCTGAAGACAGATACCGTGATACAACAGGCCCTTGACGGTGTGCTCTTCATCGATGAGGCTTACTCTCTCGTTCCTGAGGGCGATGGCGGACAAGACTACGGTCAAGAAGCCATTGCAACTCTGCTGAAGCGTATGGAGGATTATCGTGACCGTCTGGTGGTGATTATCGCCGGCTATAAGAATGAGATGCAGCGTTTCATCGACTCTAACCCGGGATTGCAGTCACGTTTCAATCGTTATATCGACTTCCCCGACTATTCTGGAATGGAGCTGACTGAGATCTTCAAGATGTATATGAAGAAGAACCAATACACCCTTGCCGATGGTGCCGAGGAATATCTGAAAGAATGTTTTGACTATGCGGTAGCCCATAAGGACCGTAACTTCGGTAATGCCCGTTATGCGAGAAATGTCTTTGAGAAGAGCATTCAGCAGCAGGCTAACCGACTCTCAAGTCAGTCAAATCTGAGTACAAAGCAGTTGACAGAGTTGACGATTGATGACCTCAAGGGCGGATTCTCTGTCAGATCCCGTATTGACCAATAATATAATAAGGTATGAAAAGAGTATTCCTGATGGCCGCCATGTTCGTATCGGCTATGACGGCCATAGCACAAGACAGGCAGTTTGAGTCATGTCCGCTAGAAGTGATTGAGCAAGGATGGAAGACGAAAACCATCGACCATGTCATTAACGGCAGTCTTGGTATCATGTTGGAGTCCTTCAATCGTACCTGGCCTACAGGGTCAGGTGAGGCCATTTGCCATACGATGGAGAAAGGACTCGACAAGGAAGTGCTGGATGAGGAGACAGCCCTGACAGTCATCGTTGATATCAAGAACGGCTATGCTGAAATTGATGATGGCGGCACTGACGGAGCTTATATGTCAACTTGTTATTGGAATAGAAGCAACGGTCATAAATTGTTCGCTGTCCGCTTGGGTAAGCCCACGGATCCCTTTATCGATTTCGTGTGCTTCTATGACTACGATCCTGCGAAGAAGACCCTGACGCCGGAGCCTGAGATCCTGAAAGGCTACAGATGGGGCGATAGGGAGCCATATACACAGATCTTCTGCAAGCTGCCAAAGGTAGGTAAGAACGTCGTTGTTGAAGACTGGGGCAATAACGGTCCTGTCAAGCACACCTTTACCTGGGATGGAATGAAGCCTGTATATGCGAAGACTGAATCCTTAAAATTTGATGATGGATTGTCTGGTCATTCAATCACTGTCAACTTCAAGGGAAGCAATCCTAATATCAAGGATTTTATGAACGCTTTCCTTTCGGGTGACAATATCGGTGAATCGCTGGCTGGGATGAAAGAGAGCTGGGATATGTATCTCAATGGTATGAAACTGATGCCTGGTGAAGAGATTACCGTTGACATTCAGAACGGTTATATGGTCTATCATTCAGATTTGACGGAAACCGCTCATTTGACTATCGAGTGCTGCTACTGGAACTATGCTGACAAGAAGCACAAGCTGGTGGCTCTGACCAATGACATCTTTGATGATGGCGAGGCTGTCGTAGGACAATACACAGGTATTGACTTCTATATCTACGACAATGCCACCCACAAGATGAAACCGGCTAACGTCGTTGATTTGGGTCTGTCTTTTGATAATCCTCCCAGCACCAAAGCAGTGACGCATTCACTGCCTCGTCAGGGAAAGACGATTAGATTTATCTCCCATATTCCTTCTGGAAAGATTGAGAAGCGCCTGACGTGGAATGGTTCAAAGTTTATTCCAGAAAACTAATGGTTAAACATGATGAACAAGATGAAGCTATTGACAGTATTGGCTCTTGTGCTTGTGGCTGCAGCATTTGCAGGTTGTAAGTATTTCAGAGGCCAGATCCTTGATGGGCCAGGGATGGAACGTGAGGTGGATTCTCTGGAAACAGACTCCGTTCCTTTGGCTGATGACGGGAAGCATACGGTTGACTATATCCGTCAGCGTGTTGATGGGATGTATGCCTGTTATAAGAACCCGAAGTATGATGAGTCTGGATCCAGACTGATGCAGCGTGTCAATCTCGACAGTGCCTATTGTTCTTTACGATATCAGGCACTGTTGTCGAAGGCAGAGGAGATGGCTGGTGATGATGATATCGTGCTCGACTATGATCATTGGACAAACTCCCAAGATGATAATAACTTCACTTATGAGGTAGGGAGAATAGATCAGATTACTGATTCTACGGCTTTCGCAGAGATCTATGGCAAGAATTACGGCAATGATTATACCATCGTGCTGGGTCTTTACTTTGAGCGTGGTGACTGGTATGTCGATGATTTCCTTTCGCCTGACAGAAAAGATGGAGAAAAGGAGTATTTCAAAGGTTATATCCGTGACAGGCTGAAGGAGCGCGGAGAAGACCCGAACTTGAATAACTATGCAGAATAATATGAAGAAGCTTTTGATCGTTGTGGTTGGTGTGCTGACAATGGCCGCCTGCGGCAATAAGACGAAGGGTGGGGAGGCTGTTGACTCCACACTGGTGGATTCGTTGATGACTGACAGCGTAGTGCTTGGCGTGACCGATCTTTGGACGGTAGATGCCGTAGAAGCCCAGATCCGTTTATGTTTCGATGAGGTCAACAAGATGGCTGAGGCAGACGGTATCTATATCAATCGTCTGGATTCGATGTTCTGTTCAAAGGATTTCCTGGAACTTCAGGATCAGCTCTTTGCGAAGGTGCGTGAGAGTCAGGTGATGTTTGATGGCGATGAGGGTCATCACTGGACGGCAGGAGTCGGTAGTCCTGTGACAGTCGATTCCATCAAGTCAGAGTTGCTTACAGGCGATCAGGCTCAGGCAGAAGTGTGGCTGAAGGACAAACGTGGCAACAAGGGCCATCTGGAGATGAACCTGTATCTGGAGGATGATGCCTGGAAGATTCATAACTGGATTGATGCCGATGTCTATCCCTTCGGTTCGCTCTTCACCTGGATGCAGCATGTGCTTGACGGAAAACTCGATGATAATGGGGACCAAGGATCGAATCTGAATAACTATGCGGAATAATATGAAGAAACTTATGCTTGTGGCCATCTGCGCGATGGCGGTAATGATCAGCTGTAAGAACAAGGGGCAGACTGCTCCTGCTGATAGTAAAGATTCCATCGATGCGGTGATCGACAGTATCATCGAGGAGAACGACACCACGCCGCTGCCGATGTTTCTGGTCGGTAGTGATGGTAAGTATATGCAAATGCTCTATTGGGCAGATATTGAAGAGCCGAAGAAATCGGAAGACAATGCTGATTATTTTGAGGCCTATCATAAGCGTTGGGAGCTTCAGGAGATGTTCCGCCGTAATGCCGCCTTATATACCAATCTGATTGTAGGAGGCGACAAGATTACCAAGGTGAAGTTCATCGATGAGGTGCTGAAGGATCCTGATGGCAATAGACCCAGCATCGGTCAGATTCATGGACGTGAGGAGATCCCTTCCCTTTGTGCACGCTTTGACTATGCTAATGCCAAGGATAAGAAAAGTGATGGTGCGAATTGGGGAACGGTGATCGTCACCGACAGCTATCTTAACTCCCGTAGGCTGCTGTCTCTTAAGTCGTGTGCCAAGAACTATGAGTATCCGAAACTTGATGCTACTATTGTCAAGCAGTTGGAGAAGGAATACGGCATGAAGGTCAAAGCTT
>JAEEGH010003013.1_pt1 | contig 44792 bp, 33 predicted proteins | sample 9134181 | NCBI WGS metagenome assembly JAEEGH01 (sample SAMN16246544, study PRJNA631951) | gut metagenome | biome: gut microbiome; feature: rumen; material: DP-attached | host: Bos | place: Iran: Karaj | collected 2018-10
GTATTGTTCGCATCCACCGTTCCCATTGATTGGATACGGATGGGGTTGTCGCCACCAATTGCAATCTGGCCTACTTGGGCGACAGATGATTTTCTTCTCTGATACATTTAATTGGTCTTATACTCGTATTTCACTTCCGCCAAGTCACGATTGGCCTTCTCGATCTTAGCCTTCAGCCCACTCTTATAGTCTGCCAACCGCTGGGCAATAGCCTCATCGCTCAGTGCCAGCATCTCAACAGCCAAAATGGCTGCATTCTGCGCACCATTCACACCTACGGTAGCCACAGGAATACCCGGAGGCATCTGGATAATGCTTAACATAGCATCCAGGCCGTCCAACATACCCTTGATGGGAACACCGATAACAGGGAGTGTCGTCGATGCAGCAATCACACCAGGCAGAGCTGCTGCCATTCCTGCAGCAGCTATAATCACTTTCAGTCCACGCTCCTTGGCGCCCTTGGCAAAGGCCTCAACAGCCTCTGGCGTACGATGTGCCGAGAGCGCATTCACCTCAAAAGGCACCTGCAAATCGTCGAGCAACTTGCAGGCTTTCTCCATGACGGGCAGATCACTGGTACTGCCCATAATAATGCTAACTTTTGGAGTCATAGTAGGTATTTTTTATGATGAGATAAGTCTTATGGGACCTATTGGAATGATGGGGCTTATCGGGCTGGGGCTATGAGAGCGACTCTCAAATGAGCAAGAAGGCCGTGATGGCACAGGCAAAGCCTACGAAGAAGCCTGCCACAACTTGAGCCAGCGAATGCTGACGCAGAATCATACGAGCAGAACCCAGCAGACCGGCTACAAAGAGCACCACACAGAACCACCACACGGGATTGAACCCAAAGATTTCGGCAAATGAGAACAATGCTCCCGCTACGCCACCGATAGCTGCTGTATGAGTGGAGATCTTCCACCATGCGTTAATGGTGGCACAGACAATCTGAACCAAGAGGCTGGCAATGAGAATGCTGCTCACGAAATGAAACACGTTCAGCCACTGCAACACCCATACACACGACAAATAGCAAACAATAGAAATGGCATAAGGAACCATGCGCCGTTCACGCTGGCCCAGTTCAATCAAGCTCCATCCCTGATGACGGCGATAGAAATGAATGAGATAGGTAGGCAGCAGAACAGTGAACAGATAGACCAATACCAGTATCTGTAGTCTGTAGGCTACGGGCAGCAAAGCCAGGTAGCTGAATGTGAACAACAAGATAAGCCCCAACAATGGAAGATAGAAGGGGGTGAACAGTATGCTGACAAAACGTGCCGCATAAATGATAGTTCTCTCTCGGATTACTTTGCTCACTTCTTTTCGAATATTTACTTTCTCAATCGTGCAACGGGTATGCCTAACTGGTCACGGTACTTGGCCACTGTGCGACGGGCCACTGGATAGCCTCGCTGCCTCAAAGCATCGCTCAAAGCATCATCGCTGAGCGGGTGACGTTTGTCCTCAGCCTCGATGATATCGCGCAAAATAGATTTAATCTCACGGGTTGACAGCTCTTCACCGCTCTCTGTCACAAAGCCATCACTGAAGAAATATTTCAAGGGGAACATGCCCCAACGCGTCAGTACGTACTTAGAGTTTGATACACGCGAGATAGTGGACAGATCGAGTCCAGTCTTAGCCGCCACATCTTTCAGAATCATGGGACGCAACGAGGCCTCATCGCCATCTTCAAAAAAACGGTGCTGTAGTTGAATGATGGCCTTCATCGTCACAGTGAGGGTGCGGTGGCGGGTGCGTACTGCTTCGATAAAGCTATGAGCAGCCTCCACCTTCTGACGGGTGTAGAGCAGTGCTTCCTTCATCTGACGGGTGAGTCCTTCCTTGTTCTGCTGATAGTCTTTCAGCAGGTCAGCAAACGATTGCGATACCTGCAGCTGTGGCAGTTCACCATTATTCAGTGTAAAAGAAATGGTTCCATCGTCCTGAGTATCAACGATGAAATCGGGAATTATCTGCTGCATGGAGCGTCCTACAGTCTCACCCATTGAGGCACCTGGCTTAGGGTTCAGCCTACGAAGTTCCTTCTGCAACATCTCAGCCTGCAACTCATTGAGCGACAATGCCGACCGAATGCGATCCCAATGCTTTTTCGTAAATTCATCGAAGTAATGGCGAATCACCTCAGCCATCAGGCTCTTCAGCTGAGAATCGTCACGACGGTCTATCTGCAAAAGCAGACACTCCTGCAAGGACCTAGCACCGATGCCTGCAGGATCGAACTCCTGCAGCTTCATCAACACCGACTCAATCTCCTTTGCAGTAACATCGATATTATGATAGATAGCCAACTCATCGCAGATGCTGTCCAAGTCCTTACGCAACAGGCCATCGTCGTCGAGCGACCCAATGAGGTACTCCATGATATCACGCTCACGGGCTGACAAATCGGTCTCGTTCATTTGTTGTGTCAACTGGTCATAGAATGATAATGAATCACCATAGACCATCTCCTCGCGTTCTTCGCCTGTCGTCATACCGTCATGATAGACAGGCAGTTCCTCATCGTCGCGTCCTATGTTTTCAAGAGCCGCATCAAGTGCATCGCTACGTTCTTCACGTTCACGCTGCACGTCATAGTCGCCTTGGTCGTCGCCGTTATCAGCGGCATCGTCATAGTCGGAACCTTCAGACATCCCCGGCCATTCCTCATCCGATGAAGTCTCTAAGGCCGGATTGTCATGCATCTCGGTCTCAATGCGTTCCATGAGTTGGGTGATGGGCAGTTCCACAAGTTGGGCCTGCAACAACTGCTGGGCTGAAATAGTCTGCTGCAGTTTTTGCTCCTGTCGCTGTTCTTGTATCTGTTTTTGTGCCACAATCGTTCGTTAAAAATATGCTTTTAGCTCCTCTGCAAAAGCAGTAAGCTGTTCGGTGTCGCTGTTGCCAAACCGATGCCATACATCTTGACAAGCAGGTAGTAAAGCATCGGATGACGAAGTCTTTCTGTTGAGATATGGGTCGCAGTACTGATAAAGCTGCAACAGTCTGACAACCAAATTGACATCGACTTTGACCAAACGTGCCAATTCGATGACTTCGGGTGTCTCTGGAACCATCGTAAGGGGAGTGAGCTGAAAATACAGATTGAGCACAAGTATCAGAATCACGGGGGTCAGTTTTGGCTCTTGGCTCAACGGTCTGAAATCACGCTCGAACGATTCGCTCACGCCGACCCCTTCATAGAACGATGCTTCAGCACCAAAGCCTCTCATCTCGCGCCATAGACGAACAGCTCTTGTCAGACGACGTGGATTATCAGAATAAGTCTTCCAGATGCGTTCAATACGCGGTGTGTTAAGAGTAGCCAGCTGCTTCATGTGCTCTGCCAATGTTGACGGTGCGATATGAAGTTCCAAACTGAGATTGACCATATCGCGACTGTAGGTGGGTTTCACCCCAACCGGTTGCCGCAAATACAATTGCATCAGCGGAAGCCAATAGTCGTCTTGCCAAATGGTATTCTTTGCCATGATTCTTATATATTTTGGTGTGCAAAGATAGCAAAATTCAGGAATATGACAATATGTTTTGAAAAGAAGTGGCTGCATAATAGTTAACAAAGTCTAAAAAAGCAACAGAAGAGCTCTGTATCACAATCGCTTCGTGAAGAATTTACTAACTTTGTCACGAATATTCGTTTTATGCGAACTTATGAATCAATGTCTTAAAAATAATTTGCTTGCAATTCTTCTGTTTTTTATTGCCTGCACCATAGGGGCACAGGCACCCACTCCTGCGGAAGAATTCAGCACGACTCCGGAATTGTCAGCCAGTAATTTTCTGGCCTACCCCAACCCCTTAGGTAGGTTGACGCCACCTCCTCCTGGCATGAGACCATTCTACTTAAGCCATTACGGACGGCATGGTTCACGCTACATGAGCAAGATAAAAGACTATGAATATGCACTTGAGGTACTCAGTCAGGGAGCAAAAGAAGGAAAGCTAACCCTGCTGGGCGAAAGTGTGCTGATGCGCGTAAAAAGAATGCAGGCAGAAGCAGCCGATCGCTGGGGCGACCTGACACCTCTGGGTGGTCAGCAGCAACGCGACATCGCTCACAGAATGGTTGAGAACTATCCTGAAATCTTTACAAAACACACTCATATCGAGGCTCACAGCACACTCATTCCACGCTGTGTGCTTTCTATGACACATTTCGTCAGACAACTGGCGCTGATGAGACCTGATTTAGACGTGGAGTTCGATGCCACCCACTACGACATGTACTACCTAAATCTTCAAGACAAGAGCCTGATCAAGGAAGCTGTAGCATCGAAAGCCAAACAAACCTATGATGACTTCTGCAGCAGGCACCAAGACTGGCAACGCGTGGTGGGTTCGCTGTTCAACGATACAGCATACGTGAAACAACATGTTGACGGTGAACAACTGAACCGTTATTTGTTCCGCCTGGCAGGTAGTCTGCAAAACACAAAACTTGCCAAGGAATTTACGCTTTACGACATCTTCACGACCTCAGAACTACTTGAAAACTGGCGCATGGAGAACGTCTTTTGGTATCTGGGCTACAGTTTCTCGTCTGTCAATGGAGGCAGGCAGCCCTACACACAGCGCAACCTACTTCGCAAGATCATCGAACAGGCCGACTCATGTATCCGCCAACCCCACACTAACGTACATTTGCGCTTTGGTCATGAGACGATGGTCTTACCACTGGTATGCCTGATGGGTCTCAACGGCTATGATGCTGACATCGATCAGCTCGACGAGTTGGAACAGCGCGGATGGATAAACTATCGTGTTTTCTGCATGGGCTGCAATGTGCAACTGGTGTTTTACCGCCGTCATCCCGGAGACCAAGACGTGATGGTGAAGGTATTACTGAACGAGAACGAGGCCAGACTGCCTATCCAGAGCAAGACAGCCCCCTATTATCGATGGAACGAAGTACGTGATTTCTACCTCAATCGCCTTAACAGCTTTCAAGAATCTAAGGTTGAGGAAGACACCACAACGGTCGATTCCAATAAATAACATTAGCCATAGCATAAAAAGAGATTAACATGAAGAGATTTTTACTTAGCTTTGCCATTTTGATAGCAACGATGGCATCAACAGCACAGGACACATTGAAAGTTGTCACGCTGAACGTGAATGGCCTGCCAGAGATTGCCGGCGGCACTGCCGATAACGGAAAGACAAAACTGATGAGTCAGTATCTTGCAAAGAAAGGCTATGACATCATTGCCGCACAGGAAGATTTCAACTATCACAACGACCTTATGTCGGCACTTAGCGAGAACTATCAGCAGGCCAAGCACTGCGGAAGCCTGAACATCCTCAACCTTATCTCACGTACCGACAACGACGGGCTGATGCTCATCTGGAAGAAAGACCTGCCTGTGACAGGTGATGTAAGGACAGCATGGAAAGTCATCAACGGCAACGGACTCGTTGATGGTGACGGTAAAGTGACGAAAGGTTACCGCTTCTACGAGGCAACTGTCGGCAACGATATCGTGGTCGATGTCTATACGCTGCACATGGATGCAGGCTCATTGCCCGAAGACATTGCCGCACGCGAATCGCAGATACAACAGCTCTACGATGCTATTGTTCAAGCCGATGCCTCACATCCCAAAATCATCATGGGCGACACCAACTGCCGCTACACCCGCGAACAGCTGAAAAAACTACTCATCGACAGTCTGAACAACAGCGACAAATACAGCTGCACCGATGCTTGGGTAGAGTTCTGCAAGGGTGACTATCCTGAGTATGGTACTGCCCCACTGATGGTCGACAGTTTGGGAGTCATTGAAGGCGAGGTGGTCGATAAAATCATCTACATTAATCCCCGCCACGGCAACCGTCTTGTTCTGAAGGATTTTGCGTTAGTTGACGACTTTGTCAATGAAAAAGGCGAAATGCTGAGCGACCATCGTCCGATGGAAGCCACTTTCGAAGTCAAGAAAGGCATTGTGATTCCTGCTACCGCAACAGGATGGTTTGAAGGTGAAGATTTCGTCAACAACGAAGAGTCGTGGTACATCTATAACATCGGGACGAGCAAGTTCGTTGGCGATGACGGAAAACTTTATGCCAACATCAATGAGAGCACACCATGGGGTATTTGGGGTAGCGAAAATCCCTTCAGCATTTCCAAGACTGACGGTGACCGTTTCTACATGGATGGATGGCCTGGCTACGGAACTGGTGTTCGCGGTTCATCGGCCACATCGTTCCATATTGTCAAAGAGGGATCAACCGAAGGTTCCTACAATCTGGCAGTGAAGTTCACATTAGGCGGATGGCGTTACTTCAACGTGACCGACGGTGAAAAGTCTACCTACTCTGCAGCCTCCACGAACGGCCCAATGAACGACTGGCTGTTTATCTCGACTGCACAGAAAGACGTATTCAATGAATATGTCGACCTGCACCAACAGGCTTTGGATTGTATCAACCTCCCCATGGACGATGACTTAAAGTCATCTTTGGCTGATATTCTCAACAAAGCAGCCAACACCACCTACTCGCAATGCATAGGCGAAAATGGAATTATAGCTCAGTTGAAGTTCATTCTCGCTATATTCAAGGAACAGTTAGAGGGTGTAGAAAGCATCTCAGCAGGAAGAAATAATATCCCCGTAAGCTTCTATTCACTGCACGGACAGCGCAACAATGGCATGCAGAAAGGCATCAACATTGTGAAGATGAGCGACGGAACGACACGCAAAGTCATCAAAAAATGAAAATTCTTATTACTGGATCCAGTGGATTCATTGGCTCCTTCATTGTGGAAGAGGCCCTGCGAAGGGGCATGGAGACCTGGGCCGCCATGCGTAAAAGCAGTTCGAAACAGTTCCTGCAGGACGAGCGGATCAACTTCATCGAACTGGATCTTGATGACCCCATTCAACTGGAGCACCAACTGAGAGGGAAAGACTTCGATTACGTGGTGCATGCTGCCGGAGTGACGAAATGCCTGGACCAAGACGATTTTTACCGTATCAACACCCAAGGTACAAAGAATCTGGTACGGGCTCTCATCAAGGTTGGCACACCACTGAAGAAGTTTGTCTATATCAGTTCGCTAAGCATTTTCGGTGCCATTCGCGAACATCAGCCTTACAAAGAGATTCGCGAGACCGACACCCCCCATCCCAACACCCACTACGGCAAGAGCAAACTAGCAGCTGAACACTGGCTGAAGAAAGGGCTTGAGACCACAACGGTTCATTTCCCCTATGTCATTCTGCGCCCTACGGGTGTCTATGGTCCGCGCGAGCGTGACTACTTCCTCATGGCCAAGAGCATCAAACAGCACAGTGATTTTGCTGTGGGGTTCCGCCGTCAAGACATCACCTTCGTCTATGTGCTCGACGTGGTTCAGGCTGTATTCCTGGCCTGTGAGAAGGGCAAGACGGGTCGTGCTTACTTCCTGAGCGATGGTGAGGTCTATCAGTCATCAACCTTCAGCGACCTCATTCGCCGCGAGTTAGGCAATCCTTGGTGGATTCGCATCACAGCTCCCATCTGGCTGCTGCGCATCATCACCTACTTTGGCGACCTTGTAGGCCATATCACAGGTAAGATATCAGCGCTCAACAACGATAAATATCACATACTGCGTCAGCGCAACTGGCGATGCGACATCGAGCCTGCCCGTCAGGAGCTGGGCTATGAGCCGAAATACACACTTGAGCGTGGTGTGCCGCTCACCATCAAATGGTATAAGGATAACGGATGGTTATAATAGGGTACACCGATAATCACTAAGCATAATGAAATTGCTGAAGAATCTGTTTACTATAGAAAAAAATCCACACAAAGGACTCATCATGGCCGAATGGGCAGTGTTGGCATATATTGTGCTTACGCTGCTACTGATGCTGTTCACTTACACACGCCTGCAGAACCCTATGTCCATGCTTTGGCTGCGTTTCCAGTCGGTCGTGATGATAGTAGCTTTGTGGGCAGTCTATCGCATGATACCCTGCCGTATGACCATGTGCATCCGCGTATTGGCACAGCTTGCCTTGCTCAGCACGTGGTATCCTGAGACTTTCGAGTTCAACCGCATCCTGCCTAATCTGGACCATCACTTTGCGGCATGGGAACAGCAGTTGTTCGGTTGCCAACCCGCCTTGGTCTTCAGCGAGAAGTTTTCAAGTCCTATTGTCAGCGAACTGCTCACGATGGGCTATGTGAGCTACTATCCCATGATGGTTGTCGTTTTGCTCTATTATTTCATGCAGCAGTACGACCAATCTCTGAAAGCGTCATTCATGGTAATTGCTGTGTTCTTTGTCTTCTACGTCATCTTCATCTTCCTGCCCGTTGCTGGCCCACAATATTATTATTCAGCCGTTGGAACCGACCAGATAGCGCAGGGCATCTTCCCCAATATCGGCAACTACTTTGAGACCCACACCGAAGGGCTTACTGCACCTGGCTGGAAAGACGGTATTTTCTACAAGCTGCTGATATTTGCTCACGAAGTAGGCGAACGTCCTACGGCTGCATTTCCCAGCAGTCACATGGGAGCCACAGTCGTCTTTCTCATCTTGGCCTGGCTCTCAAAAAGCCGAATACTCTTTTGGTCATTCGTACCGCTTGCCGTGCTGATGTTCTTTGCCACCTTCTATTTGCAAGCCCACTACGCCATCGATGCCATCGCCGGTGTCTTTGCCGGTTTGGCCATTTACTTCCTACTGCTGGGGCTCTACAAACTGATTGGGAAGAAATGACCGTCTTGTCTTTGCGAGATGAAAATGCCGAACATCATATATTATCCCACACAGGCTCAACCAAAAGGCTGCTACGCTGCCACCATAGGCACCTTCGACGGCATTCACTTAGGCCATAGCAGCGTAGTGAGCCAACTGCGTGCAGCAGCCAGCAAACGGGGACTTCAGTCGATGGTCATCACCTTTGAGCACCATCCGCGACAGGTGCTACAGCCTGAGTGGAAGCCCACATTGCTCACCACACTTGATGAAAAGGTCGAATTGTTTGCCCAAATGGGCATTGACACGCTGGTGATACTGCGTTTCGACCGGGAGATGTCGAAACTCTCATCGCGCCAATTTATGGAACAGGTATTGAAGCGTGACCTTGGTGTACGGCTGCTGCTGATGGGCTATGACAACCATTTTGGCAACGATCGTTCAACTGTGTTCGATGACTATGTGGCCTATGGCCGAGAGATGGGCATGGAAGTAGTTTGCGGACAACCTGCCGACGTCAACGGCATGCGCGTCAGTTCAACACTCGTTCGCAGCCTGCTGAATGAAGGGCATGTGGCACAAGCATCCCTCTGCCTGGGCCGGCAGTATTCCCTGACTGGGCGAGTAGTGCACGGCGAACAGATAGGTCGCCAATTAGGATTCCCCACTGCCAACATTCTACCCGATGACTCGCTTCGTCTCATTCCAGCTCCAGGTGTCTATGCCGTCCGTATCGCAGTTCTGCAAGACACATCATCCCCCTCTGGCATTCAGTCGTCCACTATTCCTGAAGGCACCATCCTGCAAGGCATGATGAACATTGGCACGCGCCCCACATTCGACGGACGGCAAATGACCCTTGAGGCTCACATCTTCGATTTTACAGGCAACCTCTACGACCGCAGACTCACAGTATTCTTTGTCGATCGATTGCGCGATGAGCACTCCTTTGCATCACCGCAAGACCTTGTTTCGCAAATGCAGCGCGACGCCATCTCCGCGCAAGCCATCCTTTCTGCCAGTCCGGCCAACAAGTAGCCATTCATTTTTCCACCGATAATAAAAAGAACAAGACCATAATGAAAGACTCCCTATTCTACACCATCGTCTTCCTATGCATTCAGATTCTGGCATCGTTATTGGTTGGCCAATCCCTGAAACTGCTGACCGACGATCCGCAAATCATCACCTCGCCCTATATCCAGATAGGCACCATGGTGCTCTTCTCAGTCATTACCATCATCGTGTTCGTCCGTCTGAAATGGGCCACTCCCACACGCCAATACCTGAAGTCCAAGCCATGGCTCACCATCGTCTGGGCAGTCATTGCCGCCTTCGGAGCAGTCATTCCGTCGATTGCTTTTCAAGAGCAAATGCCTGAACTGCCCAACATTGTGGCCGAAGAGCTGAGTGCAGTCATGAATGCGCGTGGAGGCTACTTCGTGACCTGCCTGCTCGTACCCCTGACTGAGGAACTTGTGTTTCGTGGTGCCATACTGCGTGCGCTCCTCAAGTGGAGACCCGCTTCCCATTGGTGGATGATTGCCTTCTCAGCCCTGCTGTTCTCAGCAGCCCACATGAACCCTGCCCAGATGCCGCATGCTTTTATTGTGGGGCTGTTGCTCGGATGGATGTATTACCGCACACAGAGCATTGTCCCTGCCGTGGCCTTTCACTGGAGCAACAATACCATTGCCTACATTCTGTTCAAGCTCTATCCCAATCCGGACGTGAAGCTTGTTGAGATACTGGGCTCGCAACAGCATGTACTACTGGCTGTGCTGTGCTCGCTGATGATTCTCCTGCCCGCCATCTACCAGCTAAACATGTGGATGCGAAAAGCCGGAGAAAACGATACCACGGTATAACAAATAGAAAGCAGATGGAACAACTCCTTCACTACGTCTGGAAGCACCGGCTTTGGCCCTTACGCGAACTGGAGACCACCGATGGCCGACTGGTTGAAGTCGTTGACCCTGGTCTCTATAACCGCCGCAATGCAGGTCCCGACTTCTTCAATGCCAAGGTAAAGATCAACGGTACGCTCTGGGTGGGCAACATTGAGATTCACGACCGCGCCAGCGACTGGTATCAGCACGGCCACAACCACGACGCAGCCTACGACAACGTGATACTCCATGTGGTAGGTGCTGCTGATACCGACGTCCAGAATTCACGCAATGAGTTTCTGCCACAGATGATACTCGAGGTGCCCAGCTACGTCAAGGAACACTACGAAGAGTTGTTGCAAACCGACCATTATCCTCCCTGCTACAAGATTATCCCCAACATGACGCGACTGATGGTTCACTCATGGATGGCTGCCCTGCAGACCGAACGGCTGGAGCAGAAGACAGAGGCCATCCGCCAACGTGCAGAACGCGAGAATGGCTCGTGGGAGGATGCCTACTTCGTGACATTAGCACGCAACTACGGCTTCGGCATCAACGGCGAGGCTTTCGAACAGTGGGCCTACAACGTGCCTCTGAGCGCTGTTGGCAAGCACCGTGACGATTTGTTCCAGATTGAAGCCATCTTCATGGGTCAAGCCGGACTCTTAGATTTACAAGCCATACCCGATCGTTATCAAGCCGATGCGCTGAACGAGGGCTACTTCACCCGTCTGCGCAACGAATACCTCTATCTGGCCCATAAGTTCTCGATGAAGCCGATGGATCCTACCATCTGGCGCTTCCTTCGCCTGCGTCCACAGAACTTTCCGCACATTCGCATCTCACAGCTGGCCCAGCTCTACTACGACCGCAAGTCAGGACTGAGCTCACTCCTTGAGTGCGAGTCGGTAGAAGCTGTTCAGCAACTGCTCAGCACCCACGTCACCCCCTACTGGGAGACCCACTACGTGTTCGGTTCGGAGAGCACAAAGTGTGCGAAGACGCTATCGAAGTCATCGCTCAATCTGCTGACCATCAACACCGCCGTCCCTATGCTCTTTGCCGTGGGTCGTCACCGACAGAAGGAAATCTACTGCGACCGTGCTTTCGACTTCTTGGAACAGCTGAAGGCTGAGAACAACCATATCGTAAGGATGTGGCGCGAATGCGGTCTGGAGGCCCAGTCAGCCGGCGACTCACAAGCCCTCATCCAACTGAAGCGCGAATACTGCGACCGTCGTGACTGTCTGCGCTGCCGTTTCGGCTACGAGTACTTGCGCCAGCGACCCCATTAGCTCCAATCTATCCTATTAGCCCCAATCAATCCCCAAAAACAAATGAACTACCTCTACGAAACCCGCTTTGAAGTTCGCGACTACGAATGCGACATCGAAGGAATAGTGAACAATGCTCAGTACGTGCACTACATGGAGCACACCCGCCATCGTTTTCTGAAAGCCTGCGGACTGAGCTTTGCCGAGATGCATCAGAAAGGAGTCGATGCAGTGGTGGCCCGCATGCAGCTGCAATACAAGGTGCCCTTGCGCCCCGACGATGAAATCATCTCACGATTGAATCTCACGAAAGAGGGCATCCGCTGGGTGTTCCATCAGGATCTCTATCGCGCCTCCGACGAACAGTTATGCTTCCGTGGCCGCGTGGAGCTGGTGTGCCTCATCAACGGAAGACTGGGCAACAGCGAAGACTACGACCGCGCCTTCCAGAGATTCATCGAACAATCATAAGACTTTGTGGGCCTATAAAGCCCCATCACCTCCATATCCCCCTATCATGTCATCTTCCCTTCTCTACACCATGGCCCTGACCCGCATGACGGGCTTCAATTTCCAGACCGCACTCCAGCTCTATCGCGAGTTGGGAGGCGGACAGGCTGTCTATGAGCACCGTGCCGACATCATCGATGTGCTGCCCGACTGCTCGCCCCGTCTTGTCAAAGCCCTGCAGAACTGGGATGAAGCACTGGCGAGAGCCGAGGCAGAACTGACCTTCATACAGAAACACAACATCCGCCCCCTGCTCTTAGGCAGTCCCGACTATCCGCAACGGCTCACGGAGTGTACCGATGCGCCCCTGCTACTCTACTACATGGGCTCAGCCGACTTGAATGCTCAGCGCGTGGTGGCCATCGTGGGCACCCGACATGCCACGTCTTACGGACGCGACCTCATCCGACGACTCATGGCCGACCTCCGCACAATGGGCATACAGCCCCTCGTGGTCAGCGGACTGGCCTACGGCATAGACATCAGTGCCCACACCGAAGCCCTGACGCAGGGATTCGAGACCGTAGGCGTGCTGGCTCACGGTCTTGACGAGCTCTATCCTCCACGCCATCGCGACACCGCCAAACAGATGCTTCACCAAGGCGGCCTGCTCACCGAATACATGTCGCAGACCAAGGCCGACAAACTGAACTTCGTGAAGCGCAACCGCATCGTGGCGGGCATGAGCGATGCCACAGTGCTGGTGGAGAGTGCAGCACGGGGCGGTGGGCTCATCACCTGCGGCATAGCCCAGGACTACGGGCGCAACGTGTTTGCCTACCCAGGGGCCGTAGGCGCTCCCTACAGCGAGGGCTGCAACCAGCTCATCCGCAACAACGGAGCCTCGCTCATCACCTCGGCTCAAGACCTGATTGAAGCCTTAGGCTGGCAGAACGATGTGCGATTAAACGAAGCCCATTCTTCAGGCATAGAACGAGAGCTGTTTCCCAACTTGTCGGCTGAAGAGCAACTCATTGTGAAGACGCTGTCTGAGCGTGGCGACATGCAGCTCAACATGCTGACCGTAGCCACCAACATCAATATCGGTTCACTGACAGCACTACTTTTCCAATTGGAAATGAAAGGTGTGGTGCGCCCGCTGGCTGGAGGCTCTTACCACCTGATTTCTATTTAGTGAGGAACAACCCGCACATTCTGAATATCCTTCACCCGGAATTTACGGAAGATTAGTCCGATGCATTTAACAAGCCGTCCGATGCATCTAACGAGCCGTCCGATGCGTTTAACGATGACGGGAGTTCAACGAATTCAAGAAATGGCAAAGATGAAGACCAGATATGGCATCGCTTCTTGTGTCATCTACGGCACATGAAACAGAATTATGGCCATAATTGAAAGAATATTGGCCATAATTCCAAAAATAATGGCCAAAATTTTTCATGATGATGCCTCTCAGCTGTGATCAAGCATCATCAAACTAACACCAAACTATATTAACTCGCGTTATGATTACCGTCTCTTGGCAATGACGTAGATGATGACGGGTGCACCCATCAACGGGGTGACGGCTCCAAGAGGAATGACGCCATTCTCGCCAGGCAGGAAACAGATGAGGTTGCACAACAGGGCAACCACCGAGCCGCAGAGAATGGTGACGGGCATGAGCACAAGATGATTGTCGGAACGAAGCAACAGTCGCGCCATGTGGGGAACAGCCAGTCCGATGAACGAAATGGGACCACAGAAGGCGGTGGTGATGGCGGTGAGCAGACCGGTGACAATGAGCAGCCAGTTGCGCACCCGCTGAATGTTCACCCCCAGGTTCTCGGCATAGCGGTCACCCAGCAGCAGGGCATTGAGCGGCTTGATGAGCAGCAGCGAGGCAATGATGCCCAACAGCGTGACCGAGGCAAAGACGGGCATGTGGCGCATCGATACCCCACCAAACGAGCCCATGCCCCACACCATATAACTTTTTACGCCTTCATCGGTGGCAAAGAATTGCAACAGCGAAATGGCCGATGAAGACAGATAGCCTATCATGATACCGATGATGAGCAGCATCACATCGTTCTTGACCACCGTAGAGAAGAAAAAGATGACAGCCATCACCAGCATGGCTCCCACAAAGGCTGCCAGGATGATGGCCACATAACCGCTCACGCTCACCGAGCCTGCCCCGATGCTGCCTCCCAACAGCAACATGACCAGCGCTACGCCCAGTCCGGCTCCGCTTGAGATGCCGAAGATACTGGGGTCGGCCAGTGCATTTCGGAAAGCCGTCTGCAGCATTAGTCCGCTCACCGACAGCGCACCGCCACACAGCAGCGCCGTAATGGCCTGCGGCAGTCGGCTCTCCAGCACAATGTAGCGCCATGATGGCCGGATGCCCTCACCATCTCCAAAAAGAATGTTCAGCACATCGGCAGCGGGTATGCTGATACTCCCCACGAACAGATTCATGCCAAACAGCACAACCATAGCTGTCAGAAGGAGTATCAGTTTGTAATGTTTCATTCCACTTTCTGATAATAACGTAACGGAAGCAGATTTGGTATGTCCGGGTGCAAGATTTGAATGAAGTCTTGCAGCAGATAGTCGGGACGGAAGGGCGACTCCTCGTAGAACATAGAGGTCATGACGTTGCAGCCGTAGAGTCTGCCCGTCTTCACGGGCCGCAGCTGCGGATAGCCCGGCTGCTCAGCCATGAGCCGGGTGCGCGTCATGGGCTGTTCGCTGTCGTAGCGGAACAGCCAAACGTCGGCTTCGCCACACTTCTCCAGAACAGACTCGAAGGGCAGGGCCAGCGAACCGCTATGCTCATCGGCAGCGTAGGGATAGTTGCAACGAGCATCCTGCAACATGCGTCCAATAGTGCTCCGCCCGCCTGGCACATACCACACCGACCCCGTCTGTTTGTCCATGAGCACGGTAGGATTGATGCGCGACGTGGTGGCCACCTTCTTCAGCAGGCCATAGTTGCTGTCAACGATGGCGAAGATGGAGTCGGCCTGTCGCTGGCGGTCATAGAGCAGACCGTAGAAACGAATCCACTCAGCGCGGGCCAGCGGCGACTGCTCCATGTACTCGGCACACTCGATGAGCGGTATGTTGATATCCTCTAAACGGCCATAGCCACCACTGTTCTCGAAAGGTGACAACAGGATGGCATCGGCTTCGGCATCGATGATTTTCTCGATGACCGGACTCATGCCGTCGCCACAGTCTTCGATGGTTCCTCGGGCCACACCTTCGCGCACGTATGGCACCTTCATGTACTTCAGGTCAGCCACGCCAGCCACCTGGCTGCTGGCTCCCAACTGCTGCAACAGGGCAGCATGAACGCTGGTGAACACTACCGACCGCTGCAGCGGCACACGCACGAGGGTGAAGCCATCGTCCTTCACAGTAGGCTGCGACTGAGTCGCAGCGGAAGGGACGAGCCGGTAACGATGGAGCACCTTGCCCTCCTTCCAGGGGTTGTCGATGGTCACGTCGGTGTAGCCCTCATGCTGCACCACATGAATCATGCGGGCATACTTGAAAACAAGGGTGTCGCCCTCGTCGTTGGTGGCAGGCGTGAACTTGCCACCGCACGAGATGAGCGACACCGCTATCGAGAGAATAGAAAAGAGATTCTTCATTTTACTTCACCATGACTTTACGAATACTGCCGTCGGGCATGCGCATGATCTGAACACCCTTGACTGCCTTGTTCAGCTTGCGGCCTCCCAGGTCGTAGCGCTCCACGGCTGTTCCGTTCTGAGCCTTCACGCTCACAATGCCCGTGGGGATGGGGTCCTCATGCTCAGGCTTCGTTCCGCCCAGATTGTCCAGACAGAAGTAAGCCGGTGTGTTCATGCCCCACTGTCCGCTGTCACTGCTGCTCATCGTGAAGCCAAGACGCTTCACCTTGCCCAGTGAGGTGAGATCCACCCACCGCCAGTCGTTGACGATGTAAGCATAGTTGGCATCGCGCAGGTCGGCCAGGTAGAAATCTACCGTACCCGTTGACTCACCGGCTGCATCATAGCCCGTAACGGTCAGCTTGAACCAGTCGCCCATGCCGAACTTCTTGGCATAGTTGTCTCCCTTAATGATGGAAGCATAGCTGTAGGCCGAGTTGGTGACATAGAAGCCACTGACAACTTCGCCCTCCTTAGCCAGCACTTCGACACCCTTCGGGGTGTATTCGTTCACATTGAATACGGCATAGGTCTTCGAGTTCTCAGCACCATGACCAGCGATAGAGTTGTACATGTCGCTCCAGTCGGCATGAGTGGTGTGCGTCTGGTTGCTATAGAAGAAGCCATAGGCGTATGCGCCATAGTCGCTCAACTCATAGCCATTCTCGAAACGATAGCCACCGCTGATGAACGAACCCTTGCCGTCGCTGCCGTTCCAGTAAGACTCGTCGGCCAGTTCCAGATCCTCCATCGTGGCAGGACCCTCATGAGGAGCCTCGCCAGCGAAGTTGTCCATGCAGAAGTAGAGCGGAGTGGTATAGCCCCAACTGTTCTTGCGCGAGCTCTCCATGTGGAAGGTCAGTTCCTTCACGGTGCCAAGACTGCTCAGATCCACCCACTGCCAGTCGTTGATGTAGTAGTGGTCGGCGGCATTCTCCGAACGGTAGTCGGCTAGATAGTACTCCAGCGACTTGTCGTTGTCTGCCGTGATGATCAGCTTGAAGAAGTCGCCCGTGGTGAAGCCACCTTCGGTCATACCGTCGCCATTGACGAAGGCATTGACGGCCACAGCGGCATTGGTGATGTAGAAGCCGGTGAGCTGTTCGCCCTCGGGATTGTTCACCACGCTAACGGTCATCGGAGCAAAGCTGTCCTCGAAGAACACTGCATAGTTCTCTGAACCGTCGAAGCCGCTGCCCGTGCAGGCATTCCACTGATCCTCCATGATGTTGGCACCCTCAGTAGCCGTGCGGTTCGAATAGCTGAAGCCCGACCATGAACCCCAGTCAATGCTGTAGTTATTGCTGAACTTGAAGCTGCCGCTCAGGAACGAGCCCTGATACTGATCGTCGCCATAGATGCCTTCCTCAATGTCACCCTTCGTGTCGGGACCGCGCCAGTAGCTGTTGGGCTCCAAGTAGAGGTTCTCGAAGTCGGCTGCAAGAGCCGGACCTGTCACGATGATGCGGCAGGTGTCGGTAGCCGCAAACTGCTGGGCATCCTTGATGGTCACATAGTAGTCGCTCGATGCGGTGGGCGTGATGTTGAGCACGATGTCCTCACCCTCGACAGAGGTTTCGATAGGCTCGCCCACCACCTCATGCTTGCTGTTCGTCCAAGTCACGGTGTAGGGTGCACGACCCTGAGCCACCATCACCTTCAGAGCAGTCTCTGTGCCAGAAGCCACTGTGGTCACAGGTTCGTTGGTGCAGGCAATCATCAGTTCGATGGGTTCCATCGGAGTGGTGAAGGCCTCAGTAGAAAGAACTTCAGTGGTATTGCCGCGTGTGCTCTCTACGAGCACGAATGCCTTGTAGCTGGTCTCTGCATCGAGCGAGCCAATCTTCAGCGTGGCCTCGGTGTCCTTGGTCAGTGTCATGGTGTAGTCGCTGTTCTTCAGCGTCTCAGCTGCAGGTGTCACGGCATCGGCAGCGAGCACCAGCACGTATGCCTTGCCGTTCATGTCGGCCTTGACAGCCACCTGAGCCTCATCGAACGAAGTAGCCTGAGCCTTGGGATAGCCCTCAGCCACAACAGGCACGCGGGTCAGGTCGGGGTCAAACTCGTAGGCACCGATGGAGATGTTCTCCTCCGGACGCATGGTGCCGTTGATGTCGGTGGTCACATAGTCGAGCTTCTGAGCCTTCAGCAGGTCGCCGTCGAGCGTAGAGGCAGGTTCCAGAATGTCGTTGCTCACAAACTGTGCCTGTTTGTTCACACAAGCTGTGGCACCCGTCTTCTCTACGAACTGGGCGAAGTCGCCTGAGGTTGCCGATGCTGCACGGAAGAAGGTCTCGCCAGCAGTATAGATGATGTTGTTCTGGAAGTTGATCTTGTCCACACCCAGGTTGCCGTCGTTATAGAGGTTGACGGCATAGCCGCTGGTCTCGTTCTGAATGATGTTGTTCACAACATTCACGTTGCCGTAGCCCTCAGCCAGCGTTGAAGCAGCCCAGAAGGCAGCACCGCCATTTTCACCCGTCATGCGAATGGTGTTGTGGGCCACGTTCACATTCTTTATCTTAGTGCCATTGAACTTGAATGCTGTATAAGAAGCACTCAGTGAAGTGAGGTTGATCACATTGTTGGCAATCAGCACAGGAGCGTCGGCTGTACCTTCCAACTGGCGCAAGTTCATCACAGCGCAGTAGGCAGTGGGAGCCACATTAAACGTGTTACCCGTTATCTCTGTAGCCTCGCTATACTCATCGCGCAGCTGCATGTCGAGAATACCAACGCTTGTCTTTGTAGTGACATCAGCCTCAACGATGACGGTGTTGTTCTTAATCTTCACACCCAGCTCATCGGTAACATAGATAGACTTCGTACCGTTGTTCTTGAAGGTGTTGCCCTCAATCACACCGCCTATTTCCTTGGGCAGTGCCACATAGCTGGTGCCACCCATCGAGACACCCATCTTGCCGCCTTCAAGCAGACAGTTCCTGACGGTGAGGTAGTCATTGTTCTTGTTCTCCTCGTCAATGATGGTATGACCTACCAGACACACATCCTCGCCAGTAGTAGTGCATACAGGAGCATGCAGGTAGCAGTTGTCAACAGTAGCATGACGGCTCTGGTCTTTAATCATTACCACGGCCTTGTAAGCTTTGTCGGTGGTATAGATTTCGAGGTTACGCAGCGTGACATAGCTGGCCTCGTAGAGCGTCACCACACCATAGTCCTTAGTATGCTGGTCGTCGCTATAGCCGCCGGTGGTGTAGTTGTTGTGATAGATCTTCACATCGCGCTCGCCGCTCTCACTCTCAACGGTGAGGGTGTTGGTAGCGCCCATTCCTTTGATGTAAGGTATGCGCACCTTCTCATTGTAGTTGCCAGCCTTGATCTTCAGCACGACAGGCCCTTCAATGCCAAGCGTACCGAAGTCGTCGATGGCTCCCTGAATGGTGGCATAGTCGGCACCCTCGCCCACGGTGTAAGTACCGCTCTTGCCGCTGGCAACAGTTACCTTGGCTGTAGCCGAAGGCTCCTTGACAGCCACATCGGCACCATTCACTGTGACAGAGGCAAGTGTTGCCGATGCCTCACGCCCTACGGCTGCTTCTGCATCAATATTGGCAACAATCCAGAAGTGATAAACGCCTTCCTTCTCAATGGTGTATTCGCCATTGAACACATTGGTGGGTGAGAATGAAGCTGCATGACCCGTCTGATAGACAACCAGCTCATTGGCAGCAGTACCCTCGTTCTCTGTGATGTTGAACTTCGTGACAGCCAGACTTTCAAGATCGCCCTTTGCATAGATGGCTGCATGAATCATCTTCACGTCGGTCTGACCCTTCAGCACCTCGTTCGTGCTGATGTCCTCTGTAACGATAGAGTCAACGGCCAGTGCCACCTTATTGTATCCTTCAGCCACCATGCCGAAGTTTGGCTTGGTATATGAACCTTTGCCGATATACTTGATGGTAACAGGACCATTGACAACAAATGGTTCAAAAGTCTTATCAGAGCCAGAGAAGTGCTTCAGCTCCTTCTCGTCTGTTGCCTCAGTACCCTCATATATATAAAGGTGGGCTGTATAACCGAACGAAATGCCAAGACAGGAAAGCTTGATGCTCTCGGCATCGCCAGTAGGAGCAATCGTAACCACAGCCTCCACACCGTCGGCACCGTCGCCCTCAGCACCGCCATCGTCATAGATGGCCAACTGCTTGCCCAGTGCAAGGTTCATGGTGCCGTGATTGCCGGCAGTCATGAGCAGCAGGTTCTTCAGAGTGCGAGCACCTTCGGGGTCACCAGCTGTAGCGGCTATGCTATTGCCGCCCACGGTAACACTGAGCAGTGCTGCATCAACGGTAGCGTTCTCTTCGGCAGCTGAACTGATGTCGGCCTTCACGGTGAAGAGGTTGTTGCCCTCGGCCAGTTCAACAGCTTCGGCAAAGGTAACCTCCACTTCGGCAGCGGCAACAGTCTCGCCCAGCTTTGTATCGCCCTTCCATACGCTCACCTTCTCAATATTGGCTTCAGTACCCTTCAGGTTCAGCTTCATACTGTTCATCGAGAGCAGGTTCAGATTGCCCTCAGCCATTACGTTTACAGAGAGTAGCTCCTGATTGGCTGCACCGATAGAGGCATCGGCAGTAGTGGCCTGAGCAGCCTCAACCGTTGTGACCTCCATGTTCTTCGAGAGATACTCTGAGACAGTGGCCTTGAAGCCATTGTAATAATAGCTTGAAGAGTTCGGATTGAAGACGATGGTCATGGAGCCGTCGGCTGCGGTAGAGCGCACCGTCATTTCCGGACCTGCAGACTCTTGTGCATTGTCGTTGAGCTCCCACAGCAGCTCACCGCCAGTGCCTTGTCCGGCATAAATCCTGAAAGTTGATTTGTTACCATAGCTCGTTGAACTGTACTGCACATTAAATTCAGAGAAATCTATCTGGCAGACCATACCCTCATGCTTCGGCACGAAGACATTGATACGGTTGTCAGTGCCAGCTTCGCAGTAGTTGCTGTATTCGTTCTTGTTTTTCGTCTCGAAGGCCAACGAGCCGTTCACCTTCTTCGTCACGGTTCCCTGGTCGGCATGCGAGAGTATGATGTTTTTCACCGTGCGCTCAGCGGCAGTGGCTTCGGTAGCGGTTTCTGTCTTCTCAGCATTGTTCACCAGTGCGGTGACGCTGACAAGCTGTGCACTGACCTTCTGGTCGTTCAGAGCCTCGTCGCTGATGTCGTATTTCAGTGTGAAGAGATTGTCACCCTCAACGAGAGTCTGAGGCTCTGTGAGCGTCATCTCAAAGGCAGCACCTTCGAGCACGGTCTCACCCACCTTTGTGGAGCCGAAATAGAGAGAGGCCTTGGAGACAAGAGCGAAGTTGTCGCCAGCCGTGAAGGCCATCTTCTTTACCTGCATGGCAGGCTCGGTGTTCTGTGTCTTCACCGTGACATTGAGCATGTCTTGCACAGCATCGCCGGCGCAGACCGTAGCAGTTGAGGCAGCTACAGCCGTGAGGCCGTTGAAGTCCATTGGCTGAGGCGTGAAGAGGCTTACTTCTGCCTCGAATCCGCTGGCATCAACACTATTACTTGCATCACTGAACAGCACTACAGTCAGTGAGCCGTCGGCGGCAGTAGAGCGCACGAGAGCTGTCTCTCCTTTCTGTAGTGTCTTTATCAGCTTGTCGGCACTGACCTCCTGACCGCTGTATATGCGCAGTTCCTGATTGTAGAGTGAACCGTGCCAGATGTCGTTCTTGGTGAAGTCAACCATCACTTTCTTGCCTTCTACGCCAGAGAGGAAGGTCACCTGTCCGTTTGTTTTAGAGAGGATGCCACCGTCCTTGCCGCCCTCGTCGAAGAACAGCAGAGGAGTCTCGCCTATGGTTACTATCTGCGGTGTGGCAGTCATCAGTATCAGTGCCGGATTCTCTATCTCAACAGCTGTGCCTGCAGCAAAGGGAGCAATGCCAGCTGGCTGGAGTACAGTCGTCACCTTTGTAATGTCAACCTGCACCTTAGCGCCTACGGCTGCTGTGCCGAGGAAGTCGCCCTTCACGGTGAAGGTGGTGGTACCGTCAGACGGAGCTTCGTTGAGCACAAACTTATAGTTCTCGCCGTCGCTCTCAACGGTAGCTTCAACTTGTGCGTCGCCCTTGAATAGTCTCAGGGCAGTGGGATCAACCATGCCCTCATTCTTTGTCATGGTGAAGTAGATGCCCGTCACGTTGTCGGGATTCATCACACCTGTAGAAGTCACAAAAGCATTGGCCAGTGCCACGTTCTGCTTCGTAGTCAGCTGACCGCCAATGCCGTCGTAGCTGCTGCCTGCACCCGTGATGGTCATGTTCTCAAGTTTAATAGCCTTAACCTTAGCCACCCAACCAGAGCAACTATAAGCATAGCGATAGGCAAAACCTACAGAAATGATGCCATCGGCTGAAGCTGAAATATAGGTTTCATCGGTATAAGTCTTATTCTTTTCATTAGGATAAGCCCTCAGAATGGTTCCCGAAGGCAAAAGATTCTCTGAATAGGATGTGGAAACATCGCTTGTCGAAGCAGCCCATGTAAAGGAGTCATCTGCATCGGGATTGCCACTATAGACATTGGCAAAGGAGTAATAGTTATTACTTCCACCCATGTTCATCGATTCAAATGTAATCTGAATCGACATACCCACCTCAGCTGGCTGGAAAATCGTCAATGATTGTGCATTCTCAGCTTGGGTACCCGAATAGTCGGTGTCTCCCTTCGGATCTTTGAAGGTGATGACCTCATCGCTGGCGACCGTAATCACCTGCTTGCCAAATTGCAACTGGTTCACTTCTCTGTCTGCCCAAGCGCCAAGAGGCATGAGCAACAGCGCGAAAAACAGTAGCAATGATTGCTGAAATCTTTTTTTCATAGTGTTTGCTTTTAAAAGTTATTTAATAATGATTTTCTTCGTTTTACCGTCGGCATAACGGATGATATTGATGCCGCGTCGTGGGAACGTCAGACGCTCCCCGTGAATAGCATAGACACTCGGAGTGAGAACGTCAGACACGATGGGCGAAATGGCTGTCGTTGCATCGGGATGCAAATCCTCGGCTCCGATGATCTCGGTCGAAGTCTCGCCAATGCTGCCACAGGTCTGATTCATGGCGTTCTGACAACGGATGAAATCGACATAGGGTAGCGTGACGCTATTGCCTTTGGCATCAACTGCCCAAGAGAGGTCCACGGAACAGCCCTCGCGATTGCTGTTGGGCTGATTGTCGGCATAGCCATATTCATAGGCCGGTAGGATCCACATGAGTCCGCCTTCACCGTTGTCCACCTGACTGGCATTGTCGGGCAGTCGGCAGCCTGTCAGCGTAAGCGTGCCTTTCGAAGTGAGCCACAAGGGGAAGTACTCCTGCTTGTGGTACTTGTTACGTGAGATGCTGCCTGAGTTGTCCTGATTGTCGGTCCAAGCTACGGCCTGCTTCTCACCGCTGTAGGTATAGGTCAGCTCGTAGTTATGGATAGTGGCAGCGTTGTCGTACTCCGAGCCCTTGATCTCATACCACTCATCGTCGGGCATGCCGTTCTGGTTCCGGTCCACCGACACCCAGATGATAGCAGGCTCGGCATTGTTCTCAAAGGCATTGCCAAACACGGCAAAGTCGCGCTCGCCCGGCACATTGACCACAGGATGGTCGAAGTGGAAGGTGACGTAGCCGCCCCATGCCCCCAGCGTAATCATGCCGTGGGACTGCGAGGTATAGTCGCCTGCAATAGCCTCGGTACACTTCTGCGCCACGGTCTGAGGTGTGTCGTCGGCAGTTGTCACGGGCAGCGTGTTCACAAACTGTCCCGGAGCAGGCACATACTCATCGACGGCTTGGAGGTAAGGGGATTGGGCAAAGCAAACGCCCAACGACCCACCCCCTCCCCAGGGGAGGAGAGTTAGGATAGCGAGGAGTAGGATGAGCCTACATAAAGATACTGAATCCTTCATTTTTCGTTCTTTTTTTATTATTGACTATCATTTCCATGTTTTCATTTCTTGATGATGCTCGTCTTGATGTGCCAGCAGGCATGTCCGGGAATGTCGCCTGTAAAGGTGCGCCACTTTTCTTGCCGTCCCGCCGCATCGTAGCAGATGAGTAGTCCGTTGCTCACGTAGTTGGTAGCGTCCATCACATAGACCTCGCCCGTCAGCGGATGAACCATCAGTCCGTAGGGAGTCTCCAACTGATCGAGCCCCTTCACAAGTTCATTGCTCACTGTCTCATGGGTGCGCAGATGAATGACTCCCGAACAGTAGTAGTCGGCCTCCTCGTGGGTGTTATCTACTCCGATGTAGCAGAGCGAGTCGCCTCGGAAAGCAATATCGGTCACGGGCAGGTCGAAGGTCTTCGACACTTCCATTTGTCCGCTCTCCTGATTTATAGTAAGCAGGAACAGCTGACCAGGGCGCGTGCCGTAGTTGCCACGGCTGGTCACCCAGAGCTGTCCGTAACGGTCGGCACGCAAGCGCCACAGATTCGGGGCCACCTCTATCTCGCGCTCCACAGCGAAGCGCTTCAGGTCAATCACGCTGACACGACGGTCATAGCCTTTTCCTTCCAAAACGTTATAGCCACCGCTGTTAGCCACATAGAGCTTACCATCTACCACGGCCATCTCTTCAGGCTGATAGCCCACGCTCACCAGTCCTTTTACCTCGAGCGACAGTGTGTCTATCTTGTAAACGCTTCCCAGCACCGATGTGCCGCCCACAGGCCCCACGTAGCTCGACACGTAGGCATAGCCCTCGTGGAAAGCCAAAAAGCGACAGTTGGGTATATCGACATGACCCAATGAACGTGCTGTTTCGGCCTCACACACCTCCACTTTGTTCGAGCAGTTGATGACCAGCCAGAGCCTGTTGCCATAGATCTTACAGTCGTTGCCCACATCGCCCAGTTCCTTCACCTGATGAGGATTGCGTGATGGGAATATGTTTTGATGATAATCACCGGATTGCAGATCCAAGTAGTCGAGCGTAGCCTTATTCGAGCCCATGTTACCCTCGCAGAGTACGTAAAGTCCACGATATTCCGTAATCGTAAGGGTCGAGTCGGTCTTGATGGTATCAGCAGGCGTTCCACCGCCCGGTTGCACTGGGGTCACCGTAGGCATCACCACATCGTCGTCCTTTCGACATCCAATTACCATTACCAACAGAATGGCAACCATCAAACTCCTATATCCAAATCTAATCATATCTTTCATTTCTCATCTTTCATTTTCTCTCACAGTCTTACCTCCACTCCCACAGCGAAGTTTCTTCCTGGCATGGGGTAGTTGGCTATCACATCGTACTGCTGATTGAGAAGGTTATTACACTCCACCGAAAAGCGCAGCTCACAGCGACGGAGGGGCAGCCGATAAGCCGCTGAGAGGTCGCTGGTGTACCAAGGCTGCATGTAGTTATAGTCGTTGTTCACCTGGCCGTTCCACCGCTCACCCGTGTAGATGAAACTGTAGTTCACGGACAGTCGCTGCCAGTCGAGTCCCAGTATGACGGAACCCGAATGACGGGGTATGTAGGGTATCTGGTGACGGTAGTAGGGCTTCGATGTATCGGTCACGTCGATGGCCTGCTGATAGGTGTATTGGGCGCGAAGGGTAAGACCCACCCCCTGCCCCTCCCGAGGGGAGGGGAGATTGAAGAGACGGTCAAGGGGCACGTGTACCGAGCCCACCACATCGATGCCCCGGATATCGACCTCACCCAAGTTCAGCATAGTCCAGCGGAACTGCTGTCCCTTGGGGTAGGCAATGATTTTGTCTTTCACCTTATTATAATATATGTCGGCAGATAGAGACCACCCCCAGAACCCACCCCCTACCCTTCCCCAGGGGAGGGGAGTTTGGTTACTCTTGCGGTCTGAACTATTCAGACTCCCCTCCCCTCGGGAGGGGCTGGGGGTGGGTTTTAATAACAAGCCCACGTCGAACTGTGTGGCACGCTCTGGTTTCAGGGCTGCATTGCCTATGTCGGTATAATAAAGGTCATTGAAAGTGGGCATACGGAAACTTTGCTTCACGTATGCCCGTAGCGACAGCCACTTGCCCTTGAAGGGATAGACGTTGGCAAACAGTGCGGGCGTGAGTTGACTGTCATTCTTTCGTTTTGTGCTCTTTTGGGTTCGATCGCTCACCAGTGTACCTACCACCGAGGCCTGCACCTTCACCCTGCGATAGTCGATGGCAGTGGCCAAGGAAAGCATGTTGGTCCAGCGGGTGGGATAAGCAAAGTTATACATGTCAGCATCGAGCTTGTTCCAGCGCAGGTCATAGCTGAGCGAGGCACTCCAGCCTGACAGAATCTCCACTACATTGGCGGTGGAGAGGTAGAACTCCTGCTGGCGGTAGGTGTTATCGACAGGCAGCACGGTGCTGTCACGGTTCACGTAGTGGGTGCGATAGAAAGCATACTTGGCCAGCCATCGGGTGCTGAAGCGCTCGCCGAACGACTTCTGCCACGAAGCCTGCGCAAACGTGTTCAGATCGGCCTGTCGTTCGCCACGGCTCCACACATTGTTGACAATGGCACCTGGAATGCCGCGTGCCGAGTTATAGAAGTAGCCTTTCAGCTGCCATTGTCCCTGGTTGAGCATGCCGTGCAGGTTCAATTCCACACGCTCGGCATGGATGTCGCCGTTCTCACGGATGGCGGTGGTGTCCCATGCCACGGTACCGTCAAGGTTCTTCCTTCGGTAACGGAACTTATAGCGCCCACTGGCAGTCATGAACTCGGCATTGGTGCTCAGGCTCACGTCGCTGCCCAGTCGCTGTTCCCAGAGTACCGAGGTGCGCAGCATGTCGCTGGCTCCATATTTCACACGGGCTTTGAAATTAGTGCGATGCCCTACTTCGAAACGAGGCATGCGTGTGCGCAAATAGACCGATGAAGCCGATGCGAAGTCACTGGCAGCCTGGAAGATGGCGCTCTTCTGTCCGTTGTAGAGGGTCACCTCTTCTATATTATCAAGCGAGAACTGTCCGAGGTCTATCTGCCCGTTCTGTGCATTGCCCAAGACGATGCCGTCGTAGCTCACGGCCAAGTGATTGGTACCCATAGAGCGCACATCAACGGTCTTCACACCGCCCACGCCACCGTAGTCCTTCAGCTGCACACCTGAGAAGTAGCGCATCGCATCGGCCACCGAGTGGGCCGACAGGCGTTCCAGCTCCTTGCCGTTGAGCTTCTGTGAAGGAATGACCTCGCGAAACGTGAGTTTTGATGTGACCACGACCTCGGCCACATGCTGTAGCGAGTCTATGCGGCTACGGCGTGTGAGCGAATCCTTCCCCGTAGGTTGCGACATTGTCGCAACCCACTGCAAGGTGCATAGCAATAACAAAAGCAGGCGACGAATCATGCCTTCTTGTCTTTCTTTTTTGCTGTTCTTCTCCTGTGTTCTAACCCCAGAGATACGCAAGAGACTCTCCATCGTGGCAGGTCTTCTGACTTTATTGTCTGGTACAAGCGTCTTCCCGAAAATATCAGTGACTTACGTTGCTTGCACCCTATAAAGGACAACTTACAGCTGCGGGACAGTTGGGGACTTTCACCCCATTCCCTTTTAATCGGTTTGATAGAACCACGATTTCGGGTGCAAATTTATACATAAATTACGTAACAACAAAATTATAAATAGATAAATTATAGCTATTATTTTTACGATTATAGCTAAAATTCAGAAAATTATAGCTATAATTTCACAGTTATTTCGTATCTTTGCCATCAAAAGATGGCGAACTTACTCTGTCTCGGCATAAAAAAAAGAGAATCAATTCTTTTTGTCCTGCTCTCGACTTTTCGTAACGTTTGCCCAACGTGAAACTATAAATAGTCTTATCATTCCATATTAAAAACAAGATGCTATGGATGCCATCAAAAACTTAGACGAACTGATTGCCCACCTCGCAGGACGGGGGGGAAAGAAACGCATCGGTGTCATCTGCCCACGCGACGAGTCGACCCGCAAAGCCATCAAGATGGCTGAAACAGAGATGGGCTTTGCCACTACCGTAGTGTTCGATGACGACGATGCCTGCAAGGCGGCTGCCCAAGCCGTGGCGGCTGCCCGCGAAGGACAGGTTGACGTGATTATGAAAGGTCTCATCAACACCGACGACCTGTTGCGCGCCGTGCTGAACAAGGAGATGGGGCTGCTGCCAAAAGGACGGGTGCTCACCCACCTGACATGTGCTCAGATACCCGTTTACGACAAACTCATCTTCTGCTCCGACGTGGCAGTCATACCCCACCCCACAGCCGAACAGCGCGAGGAGCAACTGAAGTACCTGCTACAGCTCATGCACTCACTGGGCATCGAGGAACCGCGTGTGGGACTCATCAACTGCACAGAGAAGGTGAACGAGAAGCACTTCCCCTTCACCGCTGAGTACAAGCAACTCATAGCCAAGGCTCAGACAGGAGCTTTCGGCAAATGCATCATCGACGGTCCGCTTGACCTGAAGACCTGCTTCTCACCAGAAGCACTCCATAAGAAAGGCATCAACTCGCCACTCGAAGGAAAGGCCGATGCCATCATCTTCCCTGACATACAGGCTGGCAACGTGTTCTACAAGACCATCACCTGCTTCTGCCCCGGCACAGAGACAGCTGCCGTGCTGGCCGGAACACAAGTGCCCGTGGTGCTGCCATCGCGAGGCGACAGTCCTACCAACAAAGCCTATTCACTGGCCCTGGCCTGCCTACTCGCTCAGTAACCATGCTTATATTAGTCATCAACCCCGGCTCCACCTCTACAAAGATGGCCGCCTATGAAGACGAGAAGCCCGTCATTATTCGCAACATATCGCACTCGCAGGAAGAGCTCTCACAGTTCGACGATGTCATTGAGCAACACGACTACCGCAAGCAACTGGTACTCGACGAACTGAAGCGCGTGGGTGTGCCACTAGAGTTCGATGCCGTCATAGGACGCGGTGGACTGGTGAAGCCCATTGCAGGCGGTGTGTACGAGATCAACAAAGAGATGCTTGAGGACACCTACAGCGGCATCGCCATGCACAACCACGCCTGCAACCTGGGGTGCCTCATCGCTCACGACATAGCCAAGCAGATACCAGGCTGCCGCTCGTTCATTGCCGACCCAGGCGTGGTCGATGAGCTGAACGACTATGCGCGCATCAGCGGCTCACCACTCATGAACCGCATCTGCATCTGGCACGCCCTGAACCAGCGCGCCATAGCCCGTCGATATGCAGCCGGTATAGGCAAACGATATGAAGACCTGAACCTCATCATCTGCCACATGGGAGGCGGCATCAGCGTAGCGGCCCACGACCACGGACGGGCTGTCGATGCCAATAATGCACTCGACGGTGAGGGACCATTCTCACCTGAACGTGCCGGAAGTCTGCCTGCCGTCGATCTGATTCGCCTTTGCTTCAGCGGCAAGTACAACGAGAAACAACTGCTGAAGCGCATTGCTGGCAAAGCCGGACTAAATGCCCATTTGGGCACTGCTGATGTGCGCGAGGTGGAGCGCCGCATAGAAGACGGAGATACCCACGCCCAGCTCATTCTCGATGCCATGATCTATCATGTAGCGAAAAACATCTGCGGTCTGGGTGCAGTATTCTGCGGCAAGGTAGATGCCATTCTGCTCACAGGCGGCATAGCCCGTTCGGAGTATGTAATCAGCCGACTGCGTAAGCGCATTGAGTACATGGCCCCCGTCTATTGCTTTCCGGGCGAAGACGAGATGGAAGCCCTGGCCCTCAACGCCCTCGCCGTGCTACGAGGTGAGAGAGAGGTAAAAGTTTATGATTAGTTTCCCCCCTCCCAGTCAGTCCTGGCCTCTCTAAGTTAATCCCAGTCAATCTACCCCCTTCCAATTAATCCCCAAAAACATGTCCCCACGCTCCTTTCTTTTTAGTATTCTCCTTTCTCTGACCACCGCTGCGGTGGCTCAGAATCAGTCTATCTTCATTTATTCGCCTGCTCCTACTGCCGGACTGCACATAGCCGAGCGCAGTCAGGACAACTGGCACGACCTGGGGCAGCTCTGCTCCAGCGACTACGGCACATGGGGTGCCGAGAAAAAGATGCACCACGCCAGCATCTGCCGCGCCAAAGACGGCACGTGGCGACTCGTCTTTCAGGTGAACGACCGCTCTCCAGTGCTGGCCGCTGCTTATAGCCGCGACCTCATCACCTGGCGACCACAGGACTACCCCATCGTATCGACCCACCACGCCAAGGAGCCCGTAGTGTTCGAGAACCCCGATGGATCATTCGACATCTACTACCGCTCGTCGGAAGGCAAGCGGTTCTTATCGGCTACAAGCGACTTCCGCCACTTCTCAGCCGATGAGCCCAGCCAGATCAGTGACGACGCATGGCTGCGCGACACCGCCACCATCGACGGAAAACTCATGGAAGGCAGTATCTTCGAGGTAAGCAGCGACATCGTAGCTGCCCTGCACCGCCACTTCGCTGCCCTCAAGGAAGATGCCCGACTCTCCTCAGAGCGTATGCACGACGATGACAAGAACCTGTCGTGGCTGAAAGGCCCCGTCAAAGCGACGCTCACCATTGACCAGAACCAACAGAAAAACATCAGCGACAAGCTCGTGGGCATCTTCTTCGAGGACATCAGCTATGCAGCCGATGGCGGACTCTATGCCGAGCTCGTACAGAACCGTGACTTCGAATACAACAGCCGTGACCGCAAAGAATGGAAAGCATCGACGGCATGGCACTCAAATGCACCCATACGCATAGCTGCCGACAGTCCGCTTAGCAAGAACAACCCGCACCATGCCATCGTAACCTCAGACTCACTATGGAACGAAGGGTGGGACGGCATCGCAGTAGAAGAAGGCAAGCAATATGACTTCTCCATGTTCGTACGGGGAAAGAAGAAATTTACCATTCAGCTCATCAATCCCAGCGGAATGGTGATAGCACAGGCTAAAGTGAAGACCAAGGGTGACAACTGGACCCTATACCAGGCACAGCTGAAACCCGTAGTGCCCGAGAGCAAGGCACGACTGCTCCTGTTGCCGCAAGGCAAGGAGGAGGCTGCCATCGACATGGTGAGTCTGTTCCCCCAAGAGACTTTCATGGGCCGCAAAAACGGACTACGCAAGGACCTGGCAGAGACAATAGCCCGACTGAAACCGAAGTTCGTGCGATTCCCTGGCGGATGCATGAGCCACGGACAGGGACTCGACAACATCTACCACTGGAACGAGACTGTGGGACCGCTCTGGGACCGCAAACCCGACATGAACATCTGGCACTATCACCAGACACGCGGACTGGGCTTCTATGAGTACTTCCTGTTCTGCGAAGACATAGGGGCCGAACCACTGCCCGTGCTGGCTGCCGGAGTGCCTTGCCAGAACTCAGCAAACAACGCACAGGGACTGGGCGGACAGCAAGGAGGCATACCCATGGCCGACATGTCTGCCTACATAGAGGAACTGTGCAACCTCATAGAGTGGGCCAACGGCGATCCCGCCACCAACAAATGGGCTAAGATGCGTGCCGATGCAGGACATCCGGCTCCATTCAACCTGAAGTATCTGGGCATTGGCAATGAGGACATCATCTCGACCGTGTTCGAAGAGCGATACGAGATGATTTGCCGGGCCATTCGCGCGCGCTATCCTTATATTTATATATGTGGCACAGTGGGACCCTTTCACACACCCTCAGCCGACTATATCGAGGGATGGGACTTCACCCGCAATCACGCAGACCTGCAGTATATGACCGACGAGCACTACTACGAGTCAACCGGCTGGTTCATGCATCACCGCAACTACTACGACGGCTATCCGCGCACACTGGCCAACGGTCAGCCCTCGCCCAAGGTCTATCTGGGTGAGTGGGCTGCCTCAACGAAGACGAAGCGCCCCAATGTGGAGACGGCATTGGCCGAGGCACTCTACATGACCGATCTGGAACGCAATGCCGACGTGGTGGTGATGAGCTCGTATGCCCCCATGCTGGCGAAGGACGGACACCACAACTGGAACCCCGACATGATTTATTTCTCGAACACCGAAGTGCGAACCACACCAGCCTACGAGGTGCAGCGACTGTTCTCTTGCTATAGCGGGGATAGGTATCTTTTCTCCGAGTTCTCCGAGCTCTCCGATAACTCCGAGGCCTCCAAAACCTCAAAACTCTCCCACCGCATTGGTGCCTCAGTAGTGCGCGACTCCAAAACGGGCGCCACCTTCTTGAAGCTGGTCAATGCCTTGCCCGTAGAGCTTCAGCTCGATGTACGCGGCCTGTCGCTCAGCAATGCTCAGGGCGAAGGCTTCAGCGGTAAGCCCGAGCAACAGAGCCTGAAATGCGAGCCAGTGAACCTGAACGGCAGCCAAATCACCCTGCCGCCCTACTCATTCAGAGTGGTAAAACTATAAAAAAACACTCTGCAAACGAGCAAGATATATCACAGAAGACTGATATTCAGACTTTTAAACCAATCATGGAGTACTGCGAAATTTTTCGTTGCGAAGTTTTTCACAATAAAGTAATTCAGCGGAATCAAACGACTGATGAAGAGTGGCTTTGTGATACGAATCAACGAATATGAGATAGAGAATCCGTTCTTCAAAAAATGGATATTAAAGACTCGTACATGACAAAAATTTCCTTTTTCAGATATAAACAGTACAACAATCTTGTAATTTAGCATCTTTTAACGCGTGTTTTGTTATTTTTTTTGACACTTTCAAGAAAAATCCATATCTTTGCCACAGATTTTTATAATATTAACATACCAATAGATTATGAAAAAGAAATTACTATTAATCGTTGCATTAGCATGCTCAGCAGCAGGCTTCGCACAGAGAATTAGCTACCAAGAGGCACAGACACGTGTCATAGAGCCTATGCAGGATGTTTTCGTACGCCCCATGGCTGCTGACTTGGAAATCATTAAGAAAGACAGACAGACATACGGCCCTACACTTTTTTTGGATGGATACAAATTGGCCGACATTTTGAGCAGCGCTTCAGCTCGTGAAGCTTTGGAACAAGCAAAAGTTCTGGCAACCTATGCTGCTGCGCACAAAGAAAATGCCGATGTGATTGTTGGTGCCACCTATCTTGTTACCTCGCATGTGGAAAACGGAAAGATTTCGGAGTATGGTGTTGATATCACAGTAAACGGCTATCCCGCACGCTATGTGAATTGGCACAAGCTAGGTGACGATCCTAAAGACAAGGAATGGTTCACGAGCCTCATCAACGGACAGCAAGTTCGTGCGAACTCGAAAACACAGAAAACAGAGGCATTAGAACAAGGGAAAAAGTAACAATAACATTTAATTAATAAAAAACAACAATTATGAAAAAAGTATTTTTAGCTGCCCTGTTGGCAGTATTCACATCAACTGCTTTTGCACAACTCATCACAGGTAAATCTGCAGGTTACGTACAGGAAGAAAAGTGGGGTTGGAACACGTTCTCATTCGAGTACATCGCCACAAACTTCTCTACAAAAATAGACGGAACCTTCAATGGAATTTACGTTTCTGCAGAAGATTCTTATACAACATCAGGTTTTGGCTTCACCTATATGAGAGCCATCAGTCTGACTCGCAACCATAAGGTGCCCCTCTACCTTGAACCAGGAATCGGCATGGAGTTCTATATTGGCGGTGACAAATCTAGCAACCTGAAGATGCTGACTGCAAAGATTCCCCTCAACTTCATCTATGACATCGCTATTCCAAACACGAGTATCCACATTGATCCCTATTTTGGATTGCGTTTCCGTGGAAACATATATGGTACCGCAGATCGCTACTATACTACTAATTATGGTACTCGTAAGGATGAAGTCAATGTATTCAATAAGAGTGACATGGGTGGATCAGACTATGCCTTTTCTCACTTTCAGGTAGGATGGCAGATTGGTTGCAAATTCCGCTTCTCGAAGTTCTATCTGCAGCTGGGCTGGGGTACCGACTTCAATAATATTTCGAAATACACCTCTACTTCTCAGTTCCAGACAGCTATCGGTGTTGCCTTCTAATCAAAAGAAAATTAATTAACATCATGAATAAGGGGCTGCGTCACTACCGACGCAGCCCCTCATTTTTCCAACTGTTCGCTTGGAGCATTCATGCGACTTGCTCGGAGTATTCTTGCTATTCGCTCAGAGTATTCACACTATTTACTCAGAGTATTCACACTATTCGCTCAGAGTATTCACACTGTCTGCTCGGAGCGTTTAGCATGATGTTAAATGCATCGAACGTGTTCTTAGCGCTGGATAAAGTTGACGCAGAAACCCCTACCCACTAACCTGGCGGCTTCCACCCCGATGTACACAAACTTGTGGTCTATAAGTTTGTGTACCAAATATTTTTTTTACACATTGACAGCAGAAAAAGCATGTGATTTATGCGAAGAACATATAGCAGATAGCGATGGCAGCGATAATGCCAGCCAAGTCGGCTAAGAGACCACAGGCTACGGCATGACGAGTGTAACGAATGCCCACAGAACCGAAATAGACGGCTAAGATGTAGAACGTGGTGTCGGTACTGCCCTGGAAGATGCAGCTCAGGCGACCTACGAACGAATCGGCACCATAGGTGGTCATGGCATCGACCATCATGCCACGCGCTCCGCTACCAGAAAGGGGCTTCATGAGGGCAGTGGGAAGGGCTCCTACAAACTGGCTGTCGAGGCCAGAGAGCTCTACCGCCGAACGAATGCCACTAATGAGCATATCCATAGCTCCTGAGGCACGGAACACACCGATGCCCACAAGAATGGCAATAAGATAGGGAATGATGCGCACGGCAGTGGTAAAGCCTTCCTTGGCTCCCTCGATGAAGGCATCGTAAACATTTACCTTTTTCCGCATGCCAGCAAGGATGAAACCAACAATGATCACCATGAGCAGGATATTAGCCACCGAGGTGCTCACACGGTTCATCATGACAGAGTCGAGCTGTGAGAAGCCCCAGATGATGCTGGCAACGAGCACACAGGCACCGCCCAGCGTGAGCAGCATGGTGCGATTGATGAGGTTTATATGCTGATAGAGCGAGGTAACGATGACACCGGCCAACGTAGAGAAGAAGGTGGCAAGCAGGATGGGAATGAAGATGTCGGTGGGCTGTGCGGCTCCCATCTGCGCACGATAGACAAGGATGGAGACGGGGATGAGTGTCAGTCCGCTCGTGTTCAGTACCAGGAACATAATCATGGGGTTGGTGGCCGTATCCTTCTTTGTGTTCAGTTCCTGCAACTGTTCCATGGCCTTCAGTCCGAGGGGTGTGGCGGCATTGTCGAGCCCCAGCATATTGGCAGCAATGTTCATGAAGATGCTACCACTGACAGGATGCCCCTTCGGAATGTCGGGAAACAGGCGGACGAAAATGGGACTGAGCAGTCGTGCCAGCGCATTGACCAGTCCGCCTTTCTCACCTATTTTCATAATGCCCAACCAAAGAGAGAGCACACCCGTGAGTCCCAGTGAGATTTCGAAAGCCGTTTTCGATGAGGAGAAGGTAGAGTCCATCATGGCAGGAAAAACGTCGAAATCACCCATAAACACCAGCCGTACCAATGCCACGACAAAAGCTACAATAAAGAAAGCAATCCAAATATAATTCAGTACCATAGTAAAAACAATTTGACTGCAAAGTTACATTGAAAATGAACAAAACCATCAAGATATACAAGCTGTCTTTGTTAAATAACACAAATTTTATTAGACACTTTCGTAAAACGAAGGGTGAACCAATGGCAATCAGTGTTTTTTTTGTAACTTCGCATCCGAAAAGACATGCTTTTTTCCGATATGAGACATTGTTTTCTTATGGTTTGCTTACCCATCTGCGCTGCCCTGCTGCTGGCAGGTTGCAAACGCGACATGTTCGACCCCCAAGCTTATCAACAGGTTGTGGACGAGACATTTCCCGTAAGCAACGTTGACCCTAACCACACATGGAACCTGACACAGAGCCACTCCGTAGTGGTAAAGGCCAACGTGGATCCATCGGTCAGCATCAGGAGTGTGCGCATCCTAAGCGGCAACCCATTTACGACGAAGGATGTAGAGATTCTGGCTGAGGCCAACATACAAACAAACGAGTTGGCCACCCTGTTCTTCTATGCCCCCAGCCACATGTCGCTGTTCTATGCAGCCTTGATCGATGCCAACGGCAGCTACATCCTGAAAAGTTTCAGTTCATCGGATACAAATGTTTCGTTTGACAGTGGGGCCGATTACACTCCTTCTGGCACACTGAATGAGCCCATCTACCAGACCTACACTTATTGCTACGAAGAAGATTATCCCAAACCCGGCGACTGGGACTTCAACGACCTGGTGCTACGCATACAGAAGTTACCCGCACAAGAACCAAACTCGGTAAGACTACGTGTAACGCTGGTTGCTGTAGGAGCTAAGAAGCAGTTGGCTGCAGCCATCTGTCTCATCGGATATACCGCCAACGATGTGGAAAGTGTAGCCATCGAAGAGGGACGCACTTTCGACGGAGCCTATTCCCAAAAGCGTATCTTCATCGAAAAAGCCGACCTGCTGCTACGCGGAAGACACGACGAAGCCATTATCAATCTGTTTGAAGATGCCCATTATGCCATGTCACCCAGATTGAAGACCCCTGAAGAAGGCGGAACCACCATCCGGATGTTCTATAACACCTCGCATACCCCCGACGGTACCACACACGCACAGATTGCAGCGAAGACGCTCACCTACGTCGTGAAATTCAAAACTGATAAAGGTCTGCAGAACTTTACGCTGGAAACGCTCGATCCCTTCGCGCTCGAAGACTTCAACTCGGGCAAATGGGAAGTGCATTGCGCCCCCCATAAAGCCAGCCAGGTGTTACAAGACCTGGGCAACAACGAGACGGCCACCAGCAACAACATGGTATGGGCACTTAAGATTCCATACGGAACATTCAGATATCCACTCGAGGGACAGCCACTGGGGCTCTACAAGGACGGTGTGCTCACAGGAGCCTACATGGAGACTGACCACTCTTACGGACAGTGGGTGAGCAATCACAACACATCAATCGACTGGTTCCTGCACCCAACCACAGGTGTAGTGTATTAGTCTTCGTCCGAACCATTACAATAGCAAAACCTAATATAATTGAAATATGAAAAAACTGTTCTTATCACTGCTTGCGCTGACTTGTCTTTCTGCAGCAGCACAACACAATCCCATTCTGCCCGAACTGCATGCCGATCCTGACATCATTGCCGATGGCGGGCGCTACTACATCTACTCCACCACCGACGGCGCTGCCGGATGGGGCGGCTACTACTTCACCTGCTACTCATCGAAAGACCTGAAGAAGTGGGAGTACGAAGGTATCATCCTCGATGTGCTGAAGGACACGAAATGGGCTCGCAACAAGGGCAATGCCTGGGCTCCCGCCATCGAGAAGAAGAACGGCAAGTTCTACTTCTACTTCAGTGCCGACCAAGGCGAGCGCAAGGCCATCGGCGTGGCCGTAAGCGACAGTCCTACAGGCCCCTTCACTGACTCCGGCAGCCCCATTGTTAACAAACTGCCCAAGGGAGTGCGTGGCGGTCAGCAGATTGACGTAGATGTCTTTACCGATGACGATGGACAGAGTTACCTCTACTGGGGCAACGGCTACATGGCAGGTGCCAAGCTGAACAGCGACATGATCTCTATCGACACCACCACCACGACCGTGATGACTCCGCGTGGAGGCTCGCTGCGCGACTATGCCTATCGCGAGGCTCCCTACGTGTTCAAGCGCAAGGGCATCTACTATTTCCTCTGGAGCGTTGACGATACCGGCTCGCCCAACTATCACGTGGCCTACGGCACGAGCACATCGCCACTCGGCCCCATCAAGGTGGCCGACGAGCCAGTCATCTTGCAGCAGCGGCCCGACCAGAAAATCTACGGAACAGCCCATAACTCAGTGCTGCAGATACCCGGCAAGGACAAGTGGTACATCGTGTATCATCGCATCAACCCCGCTTATCTGGACAAGAAGGACGGACCGGGCTTCCATCGTGAGGTCTGTATCGACCCCATGGAGTTCGAGAAAGACGGTCGCATCAAGCCTGTCACACCCACGAACTAAAATCTCTCTACGACAAATTCAGCTCAGCTCATGTCAAAACTACAGTCACTGGCCAAAGACACGGCCATCTACGGCTTGTCCAGCATCATAGGCCGTTTCCTCAACTATCTGCTTGTGCCGCTCTACACGGCCACGCTCTCAGCTGCCTCCGGCGGCTATGGTGTCATCACCAATATGTATGCCTACACGGCACTGATTCTGGTGCTGCTCACCTTCGGCATGGAGACCACCTACTTCCGCTTCACCAACAAGACCCACGAGGATTCCATGCGAGTCTATTCCACCACGCTCATCAGCGTAGGCTCGGTTTCGCTCCTCTTTGCCGTTCTTGTGTTGCTGTTCATCAGTCCACTGAGCCAGCTCATGGGCTACGGCGACCACCCCAGCTATGTGTGGGTGATGGCTGTCACGGTGGCCATTGATGCCTTCCTGTGCATTCCCTTTGCCTATCTGCGCCAGCAGAAGAAAGCGTTGAAGTTTGCTTCGCTCAAGCTGCTCAACATCATCATGAACATCGCCCTGAACATCGTCTATTTTGCCCTTCTCGACGGCAGGGACGTGGGCTATGCCTTCTACATCAACCTGGCCTGCTCAGCAACGCTCGTGGTATGCATGCTGCGCGAGCTGACAGGCTTCCGCTATGTACTCGATCGCGCCCTGTTGCGACGCATGCTCAGCTACTCGTGGCCCATCCTCGTCTTAGGCATTGCCGGCATCCTGAACCAGGCAGCCGACAAGATGCTGTTTCCCTATATATATAAAGGTGTCGACGCGCAGGAACAGCTGGGCATCTACGGGGCTGCCTCGAAGATAGCGATGATTATGGCTATGATTACACAAGCCTTCCGCTATGCCTACGAGCCTATCGTCTTCGCTGGCGTGAAGGACAAGGACCAGCACCAGATGTATGCCACAGCCATGAAGTACTTCATCATCTTCACCCTGCTGGCCTTCCTGAGTGTCATCGGCTATTTGGACATTCTGAAGTTCATCATCGGCAGCGACTACTGGTCAGGCCTGCGTGTGGTGCCCATCGTCATGGCTGCCGAGATCATGATGGGTGTCTATTTCAACCTTTCGTTTTGGTATAAGGTCATCGACAAGACCATCTGGGGAGCCGTCTTCTCAGGCATCGGCTGCGCCGTGCTGCTGACGGTCAACTTCCTGTTTGTGCCTCGCTTTGGCTATATGGCCTGTGCCTGGGGCGGATTCGCCGGCTACGGTGTGGCAATGGTCACATCCTACATCGTAGGTCAGAAGTATTACCCCATCAACTACCCCATACGAAGCATCTTCTACTACGTGGTGTTGGCTATCGCGAGCTACGTCTCAATGGACTACGTGCACGACCACTTCTCCATGTGGGCTTCGTTGGGCTTCAACACGCTGGTCATCCTGTTCTTCCTGTCAGTTGTCATTCACAACGATTTCCCGCTGAGCAACCTGCCCGTTGTGGGGAGGTATTTCAGGAAGAAATAGTTCAGTTTACGTATAAGTTATAGTATTTGACTGCTAAGGGCTGTCCCTTCTTTCGGGCTATCTCAATCCAGTAGCGGGCTTTCTTACTGTCATACAGGTCTTTTGCGATGCTGGCAGCTATATAGGCACCGTCGCCATGAACGTCATCGGGATGGTTGGCTGCCTTCTCTGCCCAGATAAGTGCCGTATACTCATCTGCCAGCACGCCCTCGCCATGTTGCAAAGCGTAGGCAACCTTCAGCATGCACGGCAAGTCACCGCCCTGACCGCCCTTCAGGAACCAGTTCCAGGCCTCATACTTGTTTAGCATGCCATACTTCTCGTCGGCATAGAGTGACCCTATCTGCAGACAAGCACGCAGGCATCCCATATCGTAGGACTTCTTGCATAGTTGAAGGGCTTTCTGTGGATTGAACGGCACACCTTTTCCCTGCCTGTACATGATGCCCATGCCGTTGAAGGCGGGTGCATAGCCTTTATCCATCGCTTTCTGGTAGAGGCTGACGGCATCGCTGATGGGTCTGTCGGTGATTTCACCCTTTCTGATCATACGAGCCATCTTCACCATGCTCTCAGGATCGCCTGCCTCGGCTTTCTGCATGAGCTGGGCTTTCTCGCTGCTTTCTATCTTCATCGAGAAGAAAGCCAGTGCGCCCAACAACACGATGGCACCCGTCCACGAACAATAAGCCGTTGTGACGGCTACGCCAGCGAAGCTCACCACCACGGGCACCACCATCAGCACGCCCTGACGTTCTTGGTCGAACATCAGCCATACGGCGCCTCCGGCCATGGCCAACAAGAAGCACCAGTTCAGCATCGACGTGATGGACTCCCAGCCCAGAATCTTGCCCGTGACATACAGCAAGACCACAAACAGCAACATCATGAAAACGAAGTAGAGCGCCACGAACATGTCGTCCTTTTTCACTCGGTCATTATCCTGAATGCTGTCGGGCAACGTGGCTTGATCGGTCAACATGAGCTGCACAAAGAGTGTAAAGATGAGTAGCCCCATCACCACCATACTCAGCAACCAGGGCACATCCGATCCTAAGAACCATGCCGGGTCGCCCGGATAGCTCAGAAAATGAAAGAGCTCCAGCAGCCCCATGAGCAGTGCCACGCCTCCTTTTGCCATACTCAGGCGCGTAGAGGTCAGCAGTCCGGCACCCACTACTGCCAGAAGCAGCACACCAAAGGCCATCCATTTGCCATCGTTCTCGGGCAAGTCCATCGCCACACGAATACTGTTCCACCATTGTTCGCTCTGAAAGCGCATGATTTCATGCCCCGATCCCGAAGAGCCGCACGACTGAAGCGTCAGCCCCATCAGCAGGCATGAAAGGAATGTCGTGATTTTTCTCATCTTATAATAATAGGTTGTCATCGGAAGTTTTCAGGATAATAACGTTGCAAAAGTACAAAAAAATATGAAACGACCACACGTTGACACTCGTTTTTTACTACCTTTGCACAGAAAAAGGAAAAAAATCCTCCGTCATGACAGCCGACCACATCCAACCACCACGAGGACGCTTCGCCCCATCGCCCACCGGACGCATGCATCTGGGCAACGTGTTCAGCGCACTTCTCTCGTGGCTGTCGGTGAAGAGTAAGGGTGGCGAATGGCTGCTGCGCATCGAGGACATCGACCCAGGTCGCTCGCGACAGGCTTATGCCGACCAGCTGATGGACGATCTAGAGTGGTTAGGGCTCACATGGGACGGTGTACCAATCTACCAGAGCCAGCGTTCCGACATCTACGAGCACTACTTCTCCCTGCTCCGAGAACAGGGCCTCACCTACCCCTGCTACTGCACCCGTGCCGACCTTTTAGCCACCCAAGCACCTCACGAGAGCGATGGTCGGGTGGTCTATCCCGGCACCTGTCGTCCCCGAACCATTTCCACGAGTCCCATTATCCCCTCTCGTCCTGCTGCTACCCGCCTCATCGTGCCCCAACGCGACATCCGCTTCACCGACGGTCACTACGGAGCTCAACAGGTGAACCTCGCTACTGAAGTGGGCGACTTCATCATCCGACGGAAAGACGGGGCTTGGGCCTATCAGTTGGCAGTAGTCATCGACGATGCCTTGATGGGAATCACCGAGGTGGTACGTGGCCGCGACCTGCTGCTTTCTTCTCCCCAACAAATCTATCTTGCCGAGCTATTGGGCTGGTCGTATCCCCAGTTCATCCACCTGCCCCTGCTCTGCAATGAGTCTGGTCAGCGACTCTCCAAGCGTGACCAAAGTCTCGACCTTGCCTCCCTGCGCCAGCGCTACAGTGCCCCCGCACTCATCGGTATGCTTGCCCACTGGGCAGGTCTGTTGCCTCAACCTTCGCCAGCAACACCCTCTGACCTTCTCTCCGCTTTCTCATGGGAGAAAGTACCCCTTCACGACCTCACTGCCACCTTGTGATGCCACAATGCTGTGGTTCTTTCAGTCTTTCAGCGAGTAGGTGATGGTGGTCACAACTCTCAACTTCTTGATGTAGGGCGTGTTCTGATCGCGATCTTCTATTTCGAACTGACCTTGTCCTGCTGTTTGAATCTGTCCCAGTTGCGACTCACTGGCCTCCGCAAACTGTTTTGCCGTCTTCTGTGCGTTTTTGATAGCCTCAGCCATCATCTCCGGCTTCATCTGCTGGAACGAGGCATATTCATACTGAGGGTTGCTGTTCTCGATGGCCACGCCCTGCTTCAGCAGTTCTGCCTGCTTGAAAATGGCTTTGTTCACCTCAGCCACCTTACTGGTTGCCACCGTGATGTTGGTCGATACAATGTAGCGGAAGTTCTTGTTGTTGTCGCCCCATTCACGTGCCTCCAGGTCGCTGATGGTGGGTGGATTCACAGTGATTTCCTTCTCGTCGAGTCCGTTCTGTTGCAGGAACCGCTTAATCTTGTCGGTCTGGCTGTTGATGCTTTCATAAAGCTGTGGCAAGTCATTGCCCGTCACCTTCGTGCCGATGCTCCAAGTCACCTTGTCGGCTGGCACCTCTCGCTCAGCCAGTCCTTTCACCGTCACCTTGCGGTCTTTGTTGGCAAAGTTGTCTATGCCAGCTTTCATCAACCATCCCATGCACACGATGCCCAACGCAATGAGCGCTGATGCCAAAATACGATTCTCTTTCATACCTTTTCTTGTTTTTACGGATTGTTATGACTCATGTTTGTCTTCACTTGTTCGGAAAACTGCTGCAAAGATGAGCATTTTTTGTGTAATTCCTACAGGGAAAACCCTATGAATTGATATAAAATCCCTATTTCTCCTGCAAGAGACCAAACACACAGCTTTCAGATAACCTCCAGAAAAGCAAAAGAACGAGGCCCGATATAACTCAGGTTCTTTGGTCATCTACAGCACATGAAATGAAATTTTGGCCATAATTGAAAGAATTATAGCCAGAATTCAAAAAATAATGGCCAAAATTTTCCATGATGATGTCTATCAGCTATGATCAAGTATCATTAAAAGCAACACCAAACTGCATTATACAAAGTATAGAAAAAGAAGGAAGCAATGCACTTGGTTGGCATTGCTTCCCTCTTATGATCTTAAACTTCTTGTGAAAAGTTTAGAAGTCCATGTGGTCGAGTGAGTCGTTGAAGTCACGGGGCTCACGGTCGGCCTGTGGCTCATGATACTCTTCATGGTTCTGCTCCGGACGATGACGATGCATTCCCGACGTTTCGTCGCCTACCCGTTGCCTTTCGCCATGCTCCGGACGTGGACGGCGCTCGCCACGCTCCGGACGAGGACGACGCTCGCCGCGCTCAGGACGCTCGCCACGCTCACGGCGGGCAGGACGCTCCACGTAGCCCTCGGGCTTGTCGATGAGCACACGATGAGAGAGCTTGTACTTACCGGTCTTCGGGTCAATCTCAAGGAGCTTCACGCGAATCTTGTCGCCTTCCTTGATGCCTGCCTCCTCGACGGTCTCCAGACGCTTCCAGTCAATCTCTGAGATGTGAAGCAATCCATCCTTGCCGGGCATGATCTCAACGAAGCATCCGTAAGGCATGATGCTGCGCACGGTGCCTTCATATATCTCGCCCACTTCGGGAATGGCCACGATAGCCTTAATCTTAGCCAGTGCTGCATCGATGCTCTCCTTATCGGGACCAGATACCTGCACCTTGCCCACGCCTTCTTCTTCGTCGATGGTAATGGTGGTCTTGGTGTCTTCCTGCATCTGCTGGATGATCTTACCGCCAGGGCCAATGACTGCACCGATGAACTCCTTTGGAATCTCGATCTGAACAATGCGAGGCACCTGAGGCTTGAAGTCGGCACGGGGCTCAGCAATGGTATCGGTCAGGCAGTTCAGGATGTGCTCACGACCGGCCTTTGCCTGCATGAGAGCCTTCTCCAGGATGTCGAACGACAGACCGTCGCACTTGATGTCCATCTGCGTAGCAGTCAGACCGTCGCGTGTACCAGTAGTCTTGAAGTCCATATCGCCCAAGTGATCCTCGTCACCGAGAATATCGCTGAGCACTGCATACTTGTCTTCACCAGGATTCTTAATCAGACCCATAGCTATACCTGAGACGGGCTTCTTCATGGGAACACCTGCATCCATCAGAGCCAACGTGCCAGCGCATACGGTAGCCATTGAGCTGGAACCGTTTGATTCCAGAATCTGGCTCACCAGACGCACCGTGTAGGGGAAGTCCTCGGGAATCTGACCCTTCAGACCGCGCCAAGCCAGGTGGCCGTGACCTATCTCACGACGGCCTACGCCGCGCTGAGCCTTGGCCTCGCCTGTGCAGAACGGGGGGAAGTTGTAGTGGAGCAGGAAACGCATGTAGCTCTTGTCGAGCACATCGTCGACCATCTTCTCGTCGAGCTTGGTACCCAGTGTGCAGGTAGAGAGCGACTGTGTCTCACCGCGTGTGAAGATGGCACTTCCGTGAGGCATAGGCAGAGTTGACACCTCGCACCAGATGGGACGGATGTCTGTGGTCTTACGACCATCGAGACGGATGCCCTCGTCGAGGATGCAACGGCGCATGGCGTCGCGCTCCACGTCGTGATAGTAGCGGTCCATCATTGCGCTGTATTCATCATCGGAGATCTCGGAGGTCTCGGAGTTCTCGGAGGCCTCGGCCCTCTCTGCGAAGAACTTCTCCTTGAAGTCCCCAAGCAGTTTTTCGAAGG
>JAEEGH010003014.1_pt1 | contig 44764 bp, 37 predicted proteins | sample 9134181 | NCBI WGS metagenome assembly JAEEGH01 (sample SAMN16246544, study PRJNA631951) | gut metagenome | biome: gut microbiome; feature: rumen; material: DP-attached | host: Bos | place: Iran: Karaj | collected 2018-10
CGTTAGCCGGCACGGGGTAATCCACGAGGGTCGGATCGACGTTCGTGTCGCAGATGCCGATGATAGGAATGTGGAGGCGACGGGCTTCGGCCACGGCAATCTTTTCGTGGGCGAGGTCGGTCACGACGAGGAGGCCCGGGAGATTCACCATCTCGCGGATGCCGCCGAACACGTCGAGGAGCTTGGCGCGTTCGCGGTTCTTGTCGAGCACTTCCTTCTTGGAGAGAGCCTGGAACGTACCGTCATTTTCCATGGCGTCGATCTTGTCGATCTTCTTGATGGACTTACGAACAGTCTGGAAGTTCGTGAGCATACCACCGAGCCAGCGGTTGGTGACGGAGAACTGGTTGCAGGCAGCGGCGGCATCGAGCACGCACTGACGAGCGGTCGGCTTGGTGCCGACGAAGAGAACCGTCTTGCCGGATTCGGAGATCTTGGCGGCAGCCTTGGCGGCTTCTTCGAGGAGGTCGCGGGTCTTGGAGAGGTTAAGAACGTAGATGCCGTTCTTTTCCGCCAGGATGTAGGGTTTCATTTTCGGGTTCCAGCGCTGAGTCTGGTGACCAAAGTGGGAGCCTGCAGCGAGCAGGTCTTCAACGGAAGGCAGATTTGCCATAATGTATTCCTTTTCGGTTGTGACTACCCGGCATGCAATTAAGCCGCGAAGCGAAGCCCGAACCTGGGGTTGAGGACCGCGCCACCGAAGCGACTCTCGCAAACCGGTGATTGGTTTTACCCGGGCGAAATTACCCGAGCGAGGACAAAGATAGTAAAAAAAGCGCCCAGAGTGGGCGCCTTGCAGCAAAAATCAGTTCTTGACGCAGCGGATAGAAAGCCCCTCGTCATCATCGACTTTAAAATCATCCTCGCCAAAGTCTCCGTATCCAATCAAATGGGATTCGCCAGATTCATAAGCGCGGAATAAGGTCGTACCGTTCAAGCCTTCCCAGAAGCCAGGATGGCCATAACCAGCAGGAAGAGCTCTAAAGCCAAAGATATCCATACCCTTCGGCAGACCTAGACTATTTCCAGTTGGCCAACCGGTTTTGGACATTAGGGCTGCGTCATAGTCTAACTTGCCCTTATTCTTATGCACATAATCCCAAAGGTCCTGCCATTCCTTGATTCGAGGCAAATGCCAACCTGCAGGACAAGCCTGACGAGATGCGCTCAAGTTGTAGAGACGACCATACTTGTTGCAATTTTCTGGTTTTTCACGATAGCACCAAGAACCTTTCATCTTGTAGTTGAGGTTCTCGGCCATCCACGTCTGGGAGCCAATCGTCACCGCCTTATACTTCTTGCCGTCTCGGGAATCCACAAATCCGTCACCGGTATCGGACTCGAGTGCCTTGATCAGTTCGATGTTCTTTTTCTCGACAGAAGAAAGTTGCGCAGTCACATCCGCAAACCGGGAACGGTACCAGTCAAACCCCGCGAAGTATTCCTGCAAATCCGCGCTCTTGAACTTGTAGCCGTGACGTGCGAAAATCGCATTCCTCAAAATTCTGAGATTGTCCATGGAATAGCCGGAAAGGTCGGACTCCTTCAGCCTTTCGTTCGATATCTTGAACAGCAACTGGTCATCCAAGACCAGCGGACGGGATGTCTTGGCCTTCCCCACTTTGTCCGCAGCCGCGCTCAGGTCGCTCAGGGCCTTGGTCGCCTTTTCCAGGACCTTCTGGCAAGCGGTCATGTCTCCGTCTTTGCATTTATCCTCGTCACTCTTGCATGCGCCGAAGAGAAGAGAGAGCGTGGCAATCGCCACCATAAACAAGAAAGCTGTTTTATTCTTTTCCATACTGAATATTTAAAAATATAATTGGTTTACAAATGGCGGGCAAAGCCCAGAAAAGCTTTACCCGCCTATGAATAAAAAGCAGAAATATTCAGACAGAACTTAGAAGTCGTATCCGTTATAGACTGTCTGCTTTATGTCTTTCACCTTCGGGCAACCTTCCGGAGATTTTACGGTATAGCCATAGTTCACCACAAGGTTATAATCATAGATGCGCTTCACTGAAGCCGTAATCTTCCATGTGCTGCCTTCCGGGCATTGGTCAATCGGACGCAGGCTCGTCGCAGTCCAGACAACCACATCCTTCTTTTTGTTTCTTGTTGTTTCCTTAAATACAAAGTTCTCCGTCTGGAAGGTCTTTGAATCAATCTCCTGAGCATTGGGCGCAAAAACGCTCTTTATTTTGGCAAACTTAGCTACACCACCCGATACAATCGGGCCATCACCTGTTTCGTACTGCGGCTCATTTTTCAGCGCAGCATCCATAAATCCGCTAATCTCGGACATATCGAGCGGTTCGAACAGCGGAGCGGGGAAAAGATCGTCGAACTTCTGGACTAACCCGGCATCGCACAGGGACTTCCATGTAGGAATCAGGGCAAGGCATTCCTCGACCTGCTCGGCAGGCATCTCTTCGAAGTTTCCGCTTTCGGCATTGCGGAGGCCCACCCAGCAGAACTTGTGAGTCTCGCCATTGCGCGGATCCATCTGCAACGATGTCACAAGCGTCGTCTTGTCCTGGCACTTGGACATGGCTTCAAGCAACAGGGCTCCGACGGCATGTATATCCTTGCGCTTGCCCGAAGGAATGTCGAAGAAGGCAACCTTGTCGCTAGACGGGGCCTCAAAGCCAATCGCTGTAAAGTCGCCGGTCTTTTTCATTTCGGCCACACTGGCCTCCTGCAGCGTAACCCATGCGCCCATGGTCGGCGGGATAATGGAGAGGTTGGCCTTGGCCGTCGCCGAAGGAGCAAGCACCGACAGCACGAGTCCAAGGATGATGGAAATTACGGTAACCGACGCATGCACAATACAGACAACCTTCTTCCACTTCTGTCCCATGTAGTGGTGGGTATGGTCGTAGCTGTAGATTTTCCCGAAGGCATGGCGCCATGCATGGACAAAGGCAGCAATCGAAAGCATGCCCAGGAGCACCGTTCCCACGACAGCCGACTGGGAGGCAACCGTAATAATCAGCGCGAGCACGGCAAAGGCAACGGTAACGAGGCCTTCCCAGTTGAACACGAAGCGAGACTTCTTGTCAAGCGGGCCGCCCGTCTTGGCGAGCATGAAATGATGGATGTTGGTGCTTCCGCACAGGAGCGTGAGCCAGAAAATGAGCGTTCCCTTGTCCTGGATTACGCCCGATTCGTCCGGAAGTTCCACCTTCACCGGCTTGGGAGCCGGAGCAGGGTCAGAAGCCTTCGGCTCCTCCTGCGGCAAAGGCGACCCGCAACCGATACAGAACTTGGTCCCGGCCGCCACTTCTTTTCCACATTTTGGACATTTCATATTTTACCTCGTTTTAAAAAATCATTCGCCCGTGCACATCTTGTTCAGCAAGGCAAGCGACATCAGCATATTCTGCGGAATTCCATTGAATTCCAGCGCATTGAAATAGAAGGATTCTCCGTCAACCCTGAACTGGTATGTCGCACGGACCTGCTTTCCATAATAGGTAATGTTGCCACTGACGTTTACATAGCTTTTGCCATCGGAGCCCGTACCGCCCGTCCACTCGGGATCGCCCATAAACCCATTCACCATCTGCGACATCGTCTTGGAAGGACAACTGTGCAAGTGCCCGTTCTTGACCATTTCTATGTTCGCATAATCGCAGCCCTGCAAAAATGCCACGGCCAGCATACACAACAGGAGAGCAAGCATTTTGGGTGATATCATCGGAGACTCCTTCTCGGTTTTCATTAAATGTAAATAAAAACTGACGAAAAATTCCCATCTTTTTTCATTCCCCCTCTTTTTTTCTAAATTTGCGGCCATGGCAGAGAAAAAGAAGATACTCGTGATGGTCGCAAGCCCGAAAAACGAACGCAGTGGGACGCTTATCCCCACGAAGGCGTTCGTGCAGGGGCTCGAAGAAAACGGTGACTACGAAACCGAATACCTCTTCATCGACCGCCTGAATATCAAGCCCTGCCGCGGGTGCCTCAGCTGCTGGGGCCGTCCTGACGGAAGCTGCTTCATCAAGGACGACGACATCCCGATGGTGCGCGAGAAACTCATCAACTCCGATATCGTCATCTGGAGCTTCCCGCTGTTCCTTTTCAGCATCCCGGGCCAGATGAAGGTCCTGATGGACCGCATCGTGGGCATGGTCCACCCCTACATGGGCCAAAAGCTCAAGGATGGCGCGAACGCGCTGAACTCCCACCTGCACGGATTGCAGTTCCAGAAGGAAGGCCAAAAGATCATTCTGCTTTCAAGCTGCGCCTGGATGGATATCGACGTGGTCTATGAACCGATCCGCAAGCAGTTCGACATTATCCTCGGACACGAAGGCTACACGCTCATCGCCTGCCCGCAGATGCGCGCACTCGACCATCGCGGTGGCCCGCGCCGCCTCGCCATGCTGCGCGAAAAGTACAGGAAGGGTGGCGAGGAACTCGCGAAGACGGGTTCGCTCTCGCAAGAGGCCATCGACATGATGCAGAAGCCCATCTTCAGCGACGATGCCTATGTGACGCTCGTGACAGAGTTCGTCACACACATGTTCGACCGCCCGGACAATTTTTAAAAAAGCAGGGCTTGCGCGATGAAACTGATTGCCGCCTATATCTGCATTTCACTTTTCTTCGTGCTGCTTCGCGGCAAGCTGTTCCACAAGTCGGAAACCCGAAAGCAGACCGCAGTCAACAGCGTCCGCGTATGCGTCGAGATTTACGCGCTCACCTGGATGATGTCGTATTTCACCTGGAACCCGCCACCATCAACAAAGCACGTGCTGTACGCCGCGATACTTTGGGGCGCCATGTTCGCATGGAAATACCTCACGTTCAAGAAATCCGGCTCGCTGCCCAAATGCAAGTGGTCGTTCGCATTCCCGATCACCTTATTTATAATCCTGTTCATCCGAATTACGGCCATCTGGACCCTGCGCACCTTCCCCGTGAACGACGTAGAATCCGTCATCACTACCCTCAGTCTCCCTCTCGACGGCTTTACCGTCGTATTTGTCAAGAGCTACCTGCTTCGCGCGTTGCTCCCCCTTGTCCTCCTGACCGCAGCGCTCTCCTATTTCTTCGGGGAGGTCTGCTCCGTTTTCAAGAAGCCCAAGATTACTTGTGCGCTGCTCACCGCTGTCGGCGTCACCGTTTTCCTTGCGGCCTTCATCAACAAGGTTCCCGTCTCCAGATATATCGAGGCCCTTGACATCGACAAGACGAGCGCGGAAAGCGACCTTCTGGAAAAATACTACGCGGATCCCGACTCCCTGAAAATATCTGCCCCGGAAAAGCCGTACAACCTGATATGGATCCTGATGGAATCCATGGAAAATACATTTGCGGACACGGCCCACGGGGGCGAAGCCTACGAAAACTACATTCCCGAACTCACGCAGCTGTTCGAGAACAACATCGGATTCACCCATTCCGAAAAATTCGGAGGCGGAAGCGACATGATGGGTTCGTACATGACCATTACCGCGACATTCGCCAAGTCCACCGGAGTTCCGCTGCTGTCCCGCCTGCGCCTCAATAACAAGTTCGTCCCCGGGGCAAGGAGCCTATGGGAAATCCTGCACCGCTACGGTTACGAAAACTACTTCATCATGGGAACGGATTCCAGATTCACCATGTTCAACTGGTTCCTGGAACAGCACGGCATAGATCGCATCTACGATACGAGGACACTGAAAAGCAAGCAGCAAATCGATGAAAAATTCAAGAACATGCACGACTTCGAGGTCGGCCTCACAGACCAGAGCCTGTATACCGCATCCATGCACTACATCGATTCCATTTCGAAAAACGGCAAGCCTTTCTCGGTATCCCTCCCGACCATCAATACGCACTTCCCCTACGGATTCTACGACCCGAATTGCCTCGAGAAGCCCGCATCGAGCTCGGACGAAGATTACTACAAGGCGACCCTGCGCTGCTCATCACGCGAAGTGAACGAATTTATCGACTGGTGCAAAAAACAGGACTTCGCCGAGAACACGCTCATCGTCATCGTCGGCGACCACCTTTTCATGAACGCATTCCCCGGAAAGTTCCTCGCCCATGCGCGTGAAGAAAACCGCAAATGGGTAAGCATCTTCTTGAACCCCGTCAAGGAACCCAAGACAAGGCAGCACCAGTTCACCTCCATCGACATCACGCCCTCCATCCTGGAAGCCATGGGCTTCGAGATCGAGGGCCACCGCTACGGGCTGGGCGCATCGCTGTTCTCGGACGAGAAGACACTGCTCGAAATTTTCGGCGCGGATTCGCTCGAAGCCGAACTCAAGGCCCTTTCGCGCAGCCCCGAATTCTTCAAGAAATTCATAACGGAGAACAACTAGGGACGGTCCCGTGCTCGCGAATGGCTTTTTAGCAGACCAAATAGCCCCTATCCCCCTGTTTGGTCCGTACTTTTGCATATAAAGTAATCAAAGCATCTCGTTTTTTCCGAGAAAATGGACGCCGAGCGACATATTTAAGGCAAAAATTGCGTAGAAAGCACATCAAATACGGTTTTTATTTACACATAAATTAATTTTGTACAGACCAAAAAGCCCCGCGGTTATGAGACTAGGGAGGGCACCCACCGGGCTAGCCCTCCCTAAGACCCTCCCGACGCTCGAAACAAGTTTCTTCGCGGGCACACCTTCGGTGTGCATAAAAAAAGAAAAACCCTGGCATAGCCAGGGTTTTTCGTAAAGCGATTCGCAGATTAGCGCTTGCTGAACTGGAAGTGCTTACGGGCCTTCTTGCGGCCGAACTTCTTACGTTCAACGGCACGGGCGTCACGAGTCATGAGGCCTTCCTTCTTGAGGGCGGGCTTGACTTCGGCGTCGTTGGCCACGAGAGCGCGGGAGATGCCCAGGCGGACAGCACCCATCTGGCCGGCGATTCCACCGCCACGAGCGGTGACTTCGACGTCCCATTCTTCCGCGTTGCCGAGGATGGCGAACGGAAGGTTGGCGATCATGTTCTGCACTTCGGAATGGAAGTAATCCTTGAAATCACGACCATTGATAGTGCGCTTGCCGGTACCCGGCTTCAGGATCACAGCGGCGATGGCGTTCTTGCGGCGGCCCGTGCCACGGTAGATCTTCTTGTTCTTTGCGGTAGCGATAGAGGTATCCTCCGTTCTAAAGATTAGAAGTCAACGACTTCGGGGTTTTGTGCCGCGTGCGGATGTTCTGCGCCGGCATAGATTTTGAGTTTCTTAACCATCTTGTGGCCAAGAGCGCTGTGAGGGAGCATACCCCAGATAGCAGCGGTCAGCGGGGCGGTCGGGTCCTTCGCCATGAGGTCGGCAAAGTTGATCCAGCGTTCGCCGGCGATGTGACCGGTGTGGTGGAAGTATTCCTTCTGCAGGTTCTTGTTACCGGAAACGGCAACCTTGGCGGCGTTGATGACGACAACGTAGTCACCAGTGTCGACGTTCGGGGAATAGATGGCCTTGTGCTTGCCCATGAGGAGGCGGGCAACTTCGCTTGCGACGCGGCCCATGGGTTTTTCCGCAGCGTCCACAAGCTTCCACTTGCGGGTGACGGACTTCGGGTTTACCGTAATGGTCTTCATGTAAATCCTCTAAGTGAATTGGGTTCCGGGGCAAAGGCGCCCAGGAAAAGCGAATCAAATATAGACGCTTTTTGCAGGAGAAACAAGGGTAGAAAAGCGATTTTTTAGAAAAAATCCCTAGAAATAAGCGATTTTTGCCATATCAATTATATGAATCAGTACAATTAGTATGATAAAATTCAATTTTCGGGGCGCCCGGAGGAGGTCTTCAGGTGGTTCTTGCGCATGAACGCGAGGGCCTTGGAGCGGCGGCGGGCGGTCTCCTGCAGGTTCACCGACTCGTCGTACTCGTCCACGATTTCACGGCCGAGAATTTCCTCGAGCACGTCCTCGAGGCTCACGATACCCGCGATAGCGCCGAACTCGTCCACCACGCCCACCATGTGGCCGCGTTGCTTCAAGAACCGGAGCAACAGCTTGTCGAGCATGACGCTGTCGGGGATGAGCTGCATGGGGCGCATGAGCTTGCGGAGCTTCACGTCGCGGTGGCCTTCGGCGAGCTGGTTGTAGGCGTCGCGACGGAGCACGATGCCGATCCACTCGTCCTTCTTTTCGCCATGGAGCGGGATGCGCGAGAAAGGCCAGTTGCCGCGCTCGTCGAGCGTCTCGCCGATGGTCTTGTCGGCAGGGAGGCTGAACACGACCTGCCGCGGGGTCATCACCTTGCGCGCGGGCACGGACTTGAGCGCGAGAATGTTCTTGATGACGGAAGCCTGTTGCCTGTCGATGACCTCCTCGCGGAGGCCGAGGCTCACGAGGCTGTTGATATCCTCGATGCTCACGTCCTTCTTCTCCTCGTCCTCGTGAGTCCAGTGCTTAGTGAGCGTGAGGCAGAGCCATATCAGGCCAGTCCAGCCGAGAATCTTCGTGATATAGTAGAAAGGCACGGCGACCAGCGGCGCAAACGTCTTCGCCTGCTTCACGCCGAGGGTCTTCGGGGTGATTTCGCCAAAGAGGAGGATGAGCACCGTAAGGATCACGGGCAAAAGCATGGCGCCCGTCGGAGAAAGGCGCTTCACGGCAAGGGCCGTCGCCAGGGAGGCGCCCACCGTATTCGCGACCGTATTCACGATGAGCACCGAGGCGATGTAACGGTCGATGTTATCCTTCACGTGCGTGAGGTACTTCGCGGTAAACTTCTTGTTCTTCTGCAGGAACTCGACCGTCGCGGGAGGCACGCTATAAAAAGAAGCTTCCGTCACGGAGCAGAACGCCGAGGCGGCAAGGCAACAGAGGACTGTAATGACAATGGCTAGCATATCGACCGGCGGCTAGAGGCCCCCTCCCAGCAGCGAGGACTCGAACAGCGACGGGTCAACCGCCCAGAACTTCACCTGCGCCATGTCGTCAAGCATCTCGAGCAGGGCCTTCGAAGAGATATCCGGGACGACCTGCGACTTGCCCGTGGTGAGCGTGACGAGTTCGATTTCGGAACGCTCGCCAATATGCGCCAGGCGGCGCGCTTCCTCGATCGCCTTGTCGAGTCCGCCGATTCCCTGAACAAGCCCGTACTTGTGCGCCTTCCAGCCGACAAACACGCGGCCTCCGCCGTAGGAGGAATCCACGGTAGCGGCCGCAATCCCGGTCGCATTCGAGACGACGCCCACGAACCTCGCATAGAATTCGTCCATGTAATCCTGGAGTGCCTTCTTCTCGTCGTCCGTCCACGGGCGCGTGAAGGTCTCGGCATCCGCATGTTCGTGCGTCTTGACCGTCTCGGCCTTGAGACCGACCTTGCTCATGAGTCCCGACGCGTCAACCTTTCCTCCATAGATGCCGATGCTCCCGACGATGGAGAACGGTTCGGCGATAATCTCGTCGGCAGCGCAGGCGATGTAGTAGGCGCCCGAAGCACCCATGCTCCCGATGCTTGCGACCACGGGAATGCCGCGCGCCTTGACGCTTTCGAGGGCGCCCCACACCTTGTCGGAAGCGATAGCGCTACCGCCCGGCGAGGAGATACGGAGCACGAGGGCATCGGCCACTCCAGGGAGATGCCGAAGCGCCGTAGAGATTTCGGTTTCCATGCGCGAGTCGATGGTGCCGTCGATATTCAGGATGGCAATTTTCGAGCGGCGAGCCCAGCTTTCGGTAAACATCTTCTTGTCTGTCGGGGTCCAGTCCCTGTAGCGGGCCTGCGGGGCATCGATATCGTAGAACGTCTTGAGCGCATAGGCGGGGACCTGGTCGATGTAGAGGAGCGTATCCACGAGGCCCGCCGACTTCGCCGCCGAGGCAGAGACTACAGCCGTCGAGGCGAGGGAATCGAGCGACTTCTTCATCGCGTAGGCATTATTCGACTTGCGCACTGCGACCAGCTCGGTGACAGATTCCCACAGGTCCTTGTAGAGCTCAGTCCTGTTCTCGCGGGATTCCTTCGACATGGAATCGGCCACATAGGGTTCGACTGCCGACTTGTAGTCACCGTGCTTGAGGAATTCCACCTTCACGCCCAGCTTGTCAAAAAGGCCCTTGTAGAAGAGCGAGTTGCCGCCGAGACCGCGCCAGTTGAGGTGCGCCGAGGGCTCCACGACGATGCGGTCGACCGAGGCCGCGGCCAGGAGTACAGACAAACGAACGTCATCCATGTAGGCGATGACCTTCGCCCCCCGCGCGCGGAGCTTTATCACGGCGCGGTTGATTTCGCTGGAAACACCGACATTGCCGCGGTAGCCCGAAAAATCGAGAATCACAAGGCCCGCCGCGGGGTCGCGCATCAGATGTTCAAAGAGGTTGCGGACTTTCGCAAGCCCGATATCGCGGGAACCGAAGAACGGCATGCTTTCGCTCTTTTCGACCACGTCCGTATTGAGGGGCACGCGCACAATCTGTGCAAAGCGGGATGCCTTCGGATTCCTTGCGGAATGGTAGCCCCACGCGCCACGTTTCGGGAGCATGTCGTTGAAGAAGGTGAGCGCGAAGTCGTTGTAGCCGCCAATCGCCGTAGATACCGTCAGCTTCCATTCGTCATCGCCGTACACGGGCATCGTGAGGCCAAATCTGAAGCCATAGAGGCCTAGTTCCAGAAGCAGGCGGTGATTTTCCCAGTCCTCCCAGTCGTAGCTGACGGAGAAGTGGCTTCCAAGGCGAATTGTCGCACCCAGATTGTGGATGCGCTCCTGCGACTGCGGGCCCAGATAGAGCAGGTTTTCGCAGGAATATCCCAGCGAGAGGAAGCGGAACGGACGGAAAAGGAAGCCCTGCGTGAACGACCATTCCGTACCCTGGAAATCGGCACTGCGCAGCGCCGTCACGCGCGAACCGGAAAACAGCATGCGGCTAAACATCGGGAACGAATACGAGGCGCTCCAACGCGACTCGTCGAAGCCTTCGCCATCGGTGCGGTAGTCGAATCCTACGGCAAGGTGCTCGAGGTTCGCGCCGGCGCGGAAGCCCGAGATGCCGTTATCGTACTGGTAGTCGAGCAGGGCGCCCCTGGAATCGAACGCGGAGACACCGGCGGGGTTCCCGAAGATGCCGTGCTCGTATTCGAGCGAAACAAAGCCCGATTCGCCGGGAATGTAGGCAAACGAAAGCGCCGTAAACACAAAAAACAGTGCAAGGATTTTCTTCATCGCTTTTATTTTAGCAATTTTTCTATATTCATAACTATAGTCATCCATCAATTAACGGTTGTAATATGGCGTCATCAAAGAAAAAAGAAGATTCAGACTACGTCGAATTTTTCAAGGACATGGTGAAAAACTGGAAAATATTCCTCCCCTGCCTTTTCATTGCAGGAGTTATCGGAGTATTCGATGCCTTGTGGATCCGCCCCGTCTATACGGTAGACGCCCTCTTACAGATCGAGACGAAGAACAACAAGAGCATGGGCATGATGGCCGGCCTCGGCAACCTTTTTGCGACGACCAGCCCGGCAGAAACCGAAATCGAGCTCATCATGAGCCGCCAAATTATCGGCGAGGCTGTCGAGAAGATGCACCTGCAGTACAACGCAGAACCCCTGAACAAGCTCGACAGGCTCCTGCACCGCGAAGGCCGCATGGAAGTGAACCAGTTCGAAGTGCCCTGGAGCAATGTTCCCAGCGAGGAAGTCGGAATGCCGTGGTTTGCAGTGGCCAAGGACAGTGCGACCTTCGAACTTCTCGACCACAACAAGAAGAAAGTCATGACAGGAACGCCCGGGCAGACCTACAGGGTCCCCTACGCCGGAGACACCGTCGTTTTCAGCGTCTATTCGATGAACGTACAGCCCGGTCAGAAGTTCGCCCTCACCAAGAAAGACCGCCTGGCCGCCATCGGTTCCTTCAAGAGCGCCTTCAGCGTCAAGGAAAAGGGCAAGAAGACAGGCATCCTGGAATTCAGTTACCAGGACATCTATCCGGACCGCGCGACCACCATCCTGAACGAAATCGCCACGACCTACCTGCGCCAGAACGTGGAACAGAGGAATGCCGAAGCGCAGAAGACGCTTGAATTCCTCGAAAAGCAGCTTCCCGATGTCAAGGCGCAGATGGACAGCTCGCTCCTCAAGTTCAACACCTACCGAAACAAGGTCGGATCGGTCGACATCAACGCGGAAACACGCATCGTGCTCGAGAACAGGACCAGGCTGCAGCAGGAACTCCTGGCCCTCCAGCAGAAGAAGCAGAGTGCCATCAGGCTATTCCAGCCGGAACACCCGACCATCAAGACCCTCGAGGAACAGGAAGCGACGCTCAAGCGGGAACTCGCGATGAACAGCAACGCGACCAAGAAGCTCCCGACTACCCAGCAGGAAGTGCTCAAGCTCACGAACGAAGTGGAAACGAGCAAAATCCTATACACGACGATGCTCAACAACATCCAGCAGCTTAAGCTCGTCTCTGCCGGCGAGGTGGGTTCCGTACGCATCATCGACTTCGCGGAACAGGTCAAGAAACCCTCCAAGCCCAACAAGAAGATTATCGTCCTAATCGCGCTCATCATCGGCTTTGCCTTCGGCGCGGCACTCGTCCTCCTGAAGAGCAAGCTCAGCAACGGCGTCCGCGATGCGCACTTCATCGAACGCGAGACCGGATTCAGCGTCTACGCGAAGGTCCCGAAGGGCAACCCGAACGGCACCAAGGGTACGCGCCCGCTCGCCGTGGTGGAACCCGACGACGTCGCCGTGGAATCGCTACGCGCCCTCCGCAGTTCCCTCGAATTCTCCATGAGCGAAGGCAGCAAGCCCATCATCGGCGTAAGCGGCCTTATCCCGGGCGTGGGCAAGAGCTTCATTTCCGTGAACCTCGCCGCACTCTACGCGGGCCTCGGCAAGAAGGTACTCCTTATCGACGCCGACCTCCGCAAGGGCCGCCTGCACAAGGAATTCGGCATCAAGCGCGGCAACGGCCTTTCGCAGATCCTCTTGGGCGAAGCTTCTCCCGAAGACGTCATCAAGCCGACCGAAGTGGACAACCTCTTCATCATGCAGTGCGGAAACGTTCCGCCCAACCCGTCCGAACTTCTCGGTTCGCACCACTACACGAACCTGATTACGGCGATGGAGAGCAACTACGACATCATCATCATCGATACGCCGCCTATCATGCTCGTCACCGACGCGGCCCTCGCCTGCCGTACCGCATCGCAGATCGTGATGGTCATCGAGTACAACAGGCACAGCATCGACGCCATCCAGGACGGCATGAGCCAGCTGCTCAAGGGCAACACCACCGCCCACGCAAGCTTCGTCATCAACAAGTACGAACACGGCCATAGCGACGGCTACGGCTACAAGTACGGAAAATACTAGTGATGAACATCGGACTCATCTTTGCCGGCGGCGTCGGCTCCAGAATGCACAGCAGGGAATTGCCCAAGCAGTTCCTGCGCATTCACGATAGGCCCATCATGGTCCATACCATCGAGCATTTCGAAAAATGCGCCGATGTCGATGCCGTAGTGGTCGTATGCGTCGCCGAATGGATGGACTACTTCAACAAGCTTGTAGGCCAGTACCACCTGACTAAGGTAAAGAAGGTCGTGCCCGGCGGAAAGACGGGGCAGCTCTCCATCTACAACGGGCTTGTCGCCGCCAAGGAAATCGCAGGCGAAGAGAAGAGCATCGTGCTCATCCATGACGGAGTCCGCCCGCTCATCAACAGCGAACTCCTGACCAAGAACATCGAGTGCGTAAAGAAGTTCGGCACATCCATCACGAGCGGAATCGTGAAGGAAACCATCGTGGAAATCGACGACGAGGGAGCCATCAAGCTCGTGCCCGACCGCGCACATTCCAGGGTGGCGAAGGCTCCGCAGTGCTTCTGGCTAGGCGACATCCTCGGAGCGCACCAGAAGGCGCTTGCCGAAGGGCGCGAGGACTTCATCGATTCCTGCACCATGATGCAGCACTACGGATTCAAGCTCCACATGACCGACGGCCCGTACGAGAACATCAAGATTACGACGCCTGACGACTTCTACACCATGCGGGCAATCCTGCAAGTCAAGGAAGACGCTCAGATTTACGGAATCGAATAGATGGCGTCCCTCCGCGACAGCGTCCGAAATTCCAATTCGCCCCTGATCAGAACTCTTCTGGGACTGCGCAAGTCCATCCACCATGCGGCGGACCATATCTCCTTCGCATCATCGACGCTCGTCTACTTCTTTTGCAAGTTGCTCCCGCTCCAGGACAAGATTGTCGCATCCACGTTCTGGGGCCGCAAGTACGGAGACAACACCCAGTTCATCCTGGAAGAGCTCCACCGGCTGAATCCCGGCGTAAAGATTGTCTGGATCCGCAATTTCAAGTACAAGTACGATGTTCCCGGCTACATGAAGGTCGTCTCGCACTTTGCGCACTGGCGCGTGGCATTCGAATACGCGACAGCGAAGGCCTGGCTCGACACACACCGTTTCCCGGGCAACGCCCGCAAGCGCAAGGGCCAGCTGGTCATCGAGACGTGGCACGGCGGGCTCGGCATCAAGAAGCTCGATCTCGACGTTCCCAAGTTCCGCGCCATGAAGCGCGTCGTGCAGGAAATCAACCGGACATCCGCGCTCGCGGACCTCTTCGTTTCGAACTCGACGCACCTCACGAGGATCTACCGCAGCGCATTCAACTTCCAAGGTAAAATCTGGAAGGCGGGTTACCCCAAGAACGACGCGCTGTTCCTGGAACGCGCTCCATTCCAAAAGAAAATCCGCGACACCTACGGCATCCCGCAAGACACAAAAATCCTGCTGTACGCCCCCACGTTCCGCGACAACTTCAAGGAAGCGGGATTCGACCGGACGCCCTTCGACATCCATTTCGACAGGCTGCAAGGCGCCCTGCAGGAACGGTTCGGCGGCGCATGGAAAATCCTTGTCCGCTGGCACCCGGTCATGGCAAACAGCATGAAGGACATTGCGCAGCTCTACGGAAGTTCCGTCATCGACGCGACCCGCTACCCCGACATGCAGGAACTCATCATGGCGACCGACGCAATACTCTCGGACTACTCCAGCTGCATTTTCGATGCCGCCATGCTCAAGATGCCGTGTTTCATGTTCGCGACCGACTTCGAGGAATATAGGCAGGACCGCGGCGTGTATTACGAGCTCGATGACCTTCCCTTCCCCTGCGGCAGAAACAACGACGAGCTGCTGGAATGCGTCAGGAACTTCAATGCGGAAGAATACAATGCCGCATGGGAAGCCTTTACGGAAAAGGTCGGCCTGCACGAGACGGGGCATGCCGCCAAGGATATCGCGACCGTAATCGTCGAATTCATCAAGGGGAACGCAACACCCCTGAACGGAATCCAGAACGACGAGATTCCGGGAGGCATCAATGGGTAAGGTCGCCATCTACACGGTACTCACCGGCGGCTACGACACGCTCGAACAGCCCAAGGTTATCGACGAGCGATTCGACTATTTCTGCTTCTCGAACGACATCGAGAAGGATTCCATCGGAGTCTGGAAGGTCCGCAAGTTCGAAGGCGATTTCCCTTCGAAACAGATTGAGTCGCGCTACCCGAAGATGCACCCGTCCACCGTGCTGCCGGAATACGGGTACAGCGTCTACATGGACGCGAACATCCGCATCGAAACCGCCGACTTCTACGAAGCGGTGATGCAGAAGATTGATGCAGGCATAGAGCTTTCGGGCGTGAAGCACCCTTTCAGGAACTGCAGCTACGTCGAAGGCTATGTCGTCTTCACCTACGGGCTTGACAAGTTCTCGACCATCGTGAAGGAGATGAAGTTCATCCGCAAGGAAGGCCTGCCGCGACGCTTCGGCATGTTCGAGGCGAACATCATCTTGCGCAAGCACAACAGCGAGAAGGTGCGCAAGCAATGCGAGATGTGGTGGCATATGATCAACACGTATTCGCGCCGCGACCAGCTTTCGTACCCCTACACGCTCTGGAAATCAGGAATCGCGTTCGACTACCTGCTCCCCGAAAACGAGAATGCGCGCAACTGCCCGTGGCTGCACATGGAGCAGCACAAGCGCGAAAAGAACATCTGGGGTAAGGGTCTGAACCGCATCGGGCGATTTGTCTACCGTAAGCTGGTCGGCTTCGAGAAGTAGGGGCTAGCGCCTCTTGGGCGGCAAGACAATCCTCTCGCCCCACGCTAGGTCGGCACCTTTCAGGAACGTCGTATCGTAACCGCTATCCGGGAAGAACGTAATCTCGCCGAAGTAGATCTTGCCCGAGACCGAGTAAAGGTCTATACGCGAGAACGGAATCCCCTTGGAAAGGCGGGCCGCAATATCGAACATCTCGTCGATACCCTCCGGTTTCGGAATCGTGAAGTCGTCGGGCAGGTCCTGCGTCTCGATATTCGGCTTCAGGAATTTCCAGTCGCGGTCAAAGAAGTAGAACTTGACATCGTGCAGGTGACGGTCCACGCAGACCATGACGCAATCGACATAGCCGTCGAAGCAGAAGAACTTGTAGTCGGGAAGTCCACCCAGCAGGTCGTCTTCCATGAACTGCTCGGCGATAATGCGCGGGCGGATATCCCTGTAGGGCCATTCACGCCAGCGGTAGTAATAGTTCCGCGCAAGGCTCTTCCCTATCTTTTCGCGGGCCGCATCCTTGTCCAGTTCATCCTTGTCGCGGCAGATGACAAGCCCGCCGGAATCGTGCGTACACTTCAGGACAAATTCTTTCGGCAACTTGTCGAAATCGATATCGTCAAACTTGTCCCACACGCCGAGAAGCGGAATGAGGTATTCCTCGCCAATGGTCTTCTTGACGTACTCGCGGACTCCATACTTGTCCGCCATTTCCGTATATTGCGGATTGTGGTTGTAGAACTTGAGCCACTGCAGTTTTTCGTTGAGCGTCCGCGGATTTTCCCAGTCCAGCCTGTAGCCCATCTTCACGCGGAACATCCAAGACAAGAAAAGCTTATCCGGCAGCCAATGCAGCCGGTCTTCCTTCGTCCACTTCAGGAACTTGCGGTCAAGCTTTTTCTGGATTTTCTTCGCGATAGACATACTTCATGCTTTCGATGGTGCGCCGGAACATCTCTTCCAGGCCGAATTCAGCCTTCCAGCCGAGAGCCTCGAGCTTTGCAGTATCGAGACAGATTTTCACCACGGGATTGTAGCCGAGCTTCGTCGCATCTTCCGCGATGTCGAACACGACCTTGCTCCTACCGCCAGAAAACTTGTCGCAGACGAACTTCGCCATGTCGGCGATGGAAATCGCGGTATCCTTATTCGCGACGTTGTAGGCTTCCCCGACCGTACCCTTCACGAGCACAAGCAGGAGAGCCGTCACCGCATCGGCCGTATAGCAGTAGTTGCGGAGCGTCTCGCCCTTCGTCTTGAGGACGATATCGGTACCTTCGATGGCGCTGCGTGCGAACTGTGCGAACACGCGGCCATCCGCATACGCGACCCCCGCACCGAACGTCTGCGAGAGGCGCACGACCTTCACCGGCACGCCGTATTCCGAGGCGTATGAGGCGCAGAGGCATTCCACCATGCGCTTGCCTTCGGAGTAGCAGCTGCGGACCTTCATCGAATCGATGTAGCCCGCCTCGGATTCCCGCATATTCACGTGGCCTTCGGCCGGGACGCCATAGACTTCGAGCGAAGAGAGGTAGAGGAATCCCTTCACCTTGCAACGGCGGGCAAGTTCCAGCACGTTGCGGGTGCCGTCGATTGCCGTCGCGATGGTTTCCACAGGGTTCGTCACGAAATATTTCGAGCTGGTCGCGCTCGCCGTGTGGACAATGTAGTCGACTTCGCCGGCACCTTCAATGGGCGCGGTCACATCGCCTTCGACAATCTCGAATCCGGGCCTGCCAAGAAGGGTTTCGAACACGCGTTCGGCCTTTTCCCTGTTGCGGGCGAGAGCCTTTATCCTGATATCCTGATTGAACAGCCTGTTGCGGCAGGCGAGCGCCATCACGACCAGCGAGCCGATAAGCCCTGTCGCACCCGTCACCAGAACGGAGCATCCGCCAAGTTCGTCCCACGGGATGCATGCAGAATTCGCGATGCGTTCCACATCTCCCTGCAAGAAGCTGTCCCGAGAAGATTCAATTCCTGTCATAAGCTATCGGCCCACAATATTATACCTGAAGGACAATATAGCATTTATCGTGTTCCCGCATGTGGCGTGCGGATATGGAAAATTCTATTATTATATACAATGGGTTCGAAGAAACGATTTGCCATCAACGGCTTTGCGCAGGTGTTCGCCTTCCTGGTGAGCATCGGCATCACGTTCTTCCTGACGCCCTACATTGTCGCCCGCCTGGGAGCCGCCGCATACGGTTTCGTGGGCCTCGCGAGCAACTTCGTAAGCTACGCGCAGATTATCACGATCGCCCTCAACTCGATGGCAGGACGCTTCATCACGATAAGCGTCCACAAGAACCAAATCGAGGAAGCGCGCAAGTACTTCAGCTCGGTTTTCTTCTCGAACATCATCCTCGTCCTGTTCATCAACTGCATCGCCATCGGCGTCCTCTACAAGCTCGAATACATCGTCAAGATTCCGGAAGAACTCATCGGGGATGTCAAGCTGCTCTTCGGCTGCATCTTCCTGAACTTCTTCATCAGCCTGATTTTCAACGTCTATAGCGTAAGCACCTTCATCCGCAACCGTCTCGATCTCTCCTCCACCAGGTCAATTGTAGCCCACGCACTGAAGGCCCTGCTGCTCATCGCGCTCTTCTATTTCTTCGATCCTGCCGTATGGCTCATCGGCCTTGCGACCGTCATCAGCACCGTCTACACCATCGGCACGAACATCATGTTCAAGCGGAGGCTCACTCCGGAACTCAAGATTTCATTCAAGTATTTCGACACCAAGTCCATCAAGGAACTGCTTTCGGCAGGCGTCTGGAACATTGTCTCCAAATTCAACGCCATCCTTTGCACGGGATTCAACCTGCTGCTCGCGAACATCTTCATCGGCGCGGGGCCCATGGGTATCCTTTCCATCACGCGCCGCATCCCGGAACTCACGCTCACGTTCTACGAGCGCATCAATTCCATCTTTGCGCCGCCATGGACCAAGCTCTACGCCGAAGGCAACACGAAGGAACTGCATAGTGGCATCATCTCCTCGCTGCGCTTCTTCGGCATCATCAGCATCATCCCCACGGCATTCATCTTCGTATTCAGCGACCACTTCTACCAGCTTTGGATGCCCACGCAGGATGCGCACTTGCTCTACATCCTGACCGTTGGCGCCTGCGTCGACCTCCCGATTGCGATGCCCCTGCAGCCCATCTACAACATCTACCCCATCGTCAACAAGATTAGGGCCAATTCGCTGTTCGGGCTCGGGCTCTTCTCGCTCACCTTCGTAGTCGTGCTCATCGGCCTGAACGTCACGGAAGGCGAGACGACGCACCTGATGATTATCGCCTGCACGAGCGCCGTATTCAACGCCATCAAGGCGCTCACGTTCCTGCCACTCTACGGCGCACACTGCGTGGGGCTCAAGGCGCGTCTGCTCTACGCCTGCACCATCCGTAGCCTCATCGCTTTTGCCGTCACGCTCACCCCGCTGTTCTACCTCAAGCAGTTCATCACGGACCCGAGTTGGGCGATGCTCTGCGTTTGCAGTCTCGCCTGCTGCGTGGTGGGAGGCGCCTTCGGCTACCTGATTATCCTTGACGGGGATTCGCGCAAGGAAACCCGCAAGATAATAAGCAAGCTTATCGCGAAGATTACGCACAGGAGTTCCACATGATCTCCGTCGCGATGGCAACATACAACGGCGAACGCTACATCCGGCAGCAGCTCGATTCCATCTTGGACCAGAGCGTCCAGGATTTCGAAATCGTCGTATGCGACGACTGCTCCACCGACGGCACGTGGGACATCCTTCAGGAATACCAATCCAAATTCCCGGCCATTCGCTGTTTCAGGAACGAGAAGAATCTCGGGTTCAAGGCGAATTTCGAAAAGGCCATGAACCTCTGCGAAGGCGAATTCGTCGCGCTTTCCGACCAGGACGACATCTGGGAAAAGGACCACCTGAAAATCCTCGCGGAGCTCATCGGCGACCGTGATATCGCCTGCGGAGATGCGGAACTCATCGACGGCGAAGGCAAGAGCCTCGGCGCAAAACTCAGCGAGGTCGACTTCCTCTACCATTGTCCGAAGGACTACCGCAAGATTCCGCTCCGCATCTTCTACAGCAACGGATGTTTCCAGGGCGCATCGATGCTCATCCGGAAATCCCTGCTGAGTGTAGCGCTCCCGCTCCCCGAAGGCATCGACTATCACGACACGTGGCTCACCGTCATCGCCTGCTATAGCAGGGGTTTCGCCTTTACGCCGCAGGTCGTCACGCAGCACCGCCGCCACGACATGAACGCGTCGCGCCGCACGCACTGGCCGACATACCTCGGGTTCATCCACTTCAAGCGCAACCCCATCCGTCCGGACAGGCTCTGCATCGCAGAATCAATCAAGTCCAGGTTGCAGGGAAAGCTTTCCAGGGCGCAGCTGCAGCAGCTGAACCACTTGAGAGTCTACTACAAGAACCGCAAGTCAAAATTCGGGAAACTGAAGAATCTCCTTTTCAGGTTCTTCCACTACGGTTCCATCTACACGACCCATACCAAGCTCTATATCGAGTGGTAACGGGGCCCTGCGCCAGCTCGCTATTCCTAGCGCACTTCGATTTCAATCATGACAGGATGATGGTCCGACGGGAATCGGTATTTCTCGCCATCGAAATACGTCTCCCGCAAGATTCCGTAGCGCAGGATATCTACACCGCCGCGACAGAACATGTGGTCGAGCGTCTCTTCGCTGTGCCTGTCCGTACGGAACTTCGTGAAGGAGCCTTCGGGAATGGAGACGACGGGAGACGCTTCCAGGGCTTCGAGGAAGAGCGAATCCTCCTTCAGAATCTGGATGGGCTTCCTTCCCGGCTTGATGTTCAAATCCCCCATGAGGACCGTCGCGGATTCCCCCGCAATGCGCGGAACCAGGTTCCTTACCATGCGGGCGCTTTCCATCCGGGCCGTATCGCCCTTGTTGTCCCAGTGCGTGTTGAACACGAAAAGTTCCTTGCGCGTTTCGCGATCCACCAGACGGACCCAGTTGCAGTAGCGCGGATGCTTCGAGTCCCAGTCCTTCACGCCGGGAATCATGGAACGCGAATACCAGAATACGCCGTTATCAAGCAGTTCCAGGCGATCCTTGCGAAACGCGATGGGGTTGCCTTCCGTGCTGCGGTCGAGCACCCATTCGTATTCCGGCAGCAGTTCTTCGAGCATGGCCCTCTGCGTGGAATCCACCTCCTGCATGCCCACCACGTCAAAATTCCTGAACCGCACGACTTTCGCGATTTCGGGGGCGCGCTTGCTCCAGGCATCTCCCTGTAGAGAATCCTTCACCTCGATGCAGCGGACATTCCACGATGCGATATGGAACGGCTCCGCATGGGATACCGCCACCATCAACAGGGCACACAGCAAGGCAAGCGCTTTCAACGACTTCATATGGCAATATTAGTTTTTTCAGACCTCTTTTTTTTATCTTTTAGACAGAAATGAGATTCGTATTTCTAGGTCTGATGCTAGTCCTTGTCTTCGGCAAGGTTCGCTACCTCCAGAGCACCTTGGGCTTTGGTGGCGAAGTAGTCAATATCCCGCCTAAGATCTTTCTCATTGTCGTTCTCTTCGGCATATTCCTGCGCGCCGTCCACGGCAAGCGACTTATCAGTTTCTCGCTCACCGAAAAGCTCATGTTCCTCGCCTTCGCGCTGTTCCTCGGCTGCGGTTCGCTCAGCTCCGTCTTCTCCGACGAACACATGAAGCTATACCCGCAGATCATGGACGTGGTGAACTACAGCTCGTTTATACTCGGTTTCTACGGTACCATCTGCTATTTCCAGGACACACCGAAGGAAAAACTCAAGGAATGGCTCGAACCGACGATATTCTTCGTCAAGGGACTGACCGTCGCAACTCTGCTATTCTGGTTCCTCGAACAGGCTTTCGGGCTCGGGATGACCTCGCACGACGCCGCGCACCGACTTTTCCCGCCCTACGAATTCATCTACTACCACGGCACCTACCTCATCACCGTTGTCGCCTTCTCGTTCCTGCTTCTCTACAAGGAACGCAATCTCTATACGTTCATCCTCTGCGCACTCTGCCTGCTTTCGGCTAGAGACCGCGGCTACATGTTCCTGCTGCTGTTCATCGCCTTCGCGGTCGTCTACCGGAGCAACACCTTCAACATCAAGATGTTCATCCCGCTGCTCCTCCTCATCGGGGTCGTGGCCGGGGCGATATCCTACCAGAAGATCCTCTACTACACCGACGACGACTCCATCCGCGCCACGTTCTACGTGGTGGCGACGATGCTTGCGATAAAGTACTACCCCCTGGGCGCCGGATGGTGCACCATCGGCACCTGGAACGCCTACCGCTACAACTCGCCCGTCTTCAACGACTACTACTATTACTTCATCTGGGCCGACGAGCGCGATTCCGTCTACGGAGACTCCGGCTTTTCTTCGATCATAGGCCAGACGGGCCTTGCGGGCACCATCTGCTACCTGCTCTTCATGATACTCCTGTTCTTTGCCATCTCGCAGAAGTTTACAGGAAACAAGAAACTCCGAATGGTCGTCAGCTGCTGGCTCATCTTCAACATCGTGAGCTTCTTCATCAGCGACTCGATGGTATCGAACTTCTCCATCATCAGTTCGTTCTTCATGGGAATCCTCTACCTCACCCAGAAAGAAGATCCCGACGAGCAGAAAAAGGCCCTAGAGAACAAGGGCGACGGGGATGTGCAGGAACTGGAGAACAAGGCGGAAGGCGAAAGCGCCGAAGCCGAAAGCTAGGCTACTTTTCCCAGACCAGAAGCCCGTGGGAACGGCGCTTTTCTTCGGGCGGCAACTGCATGTAGTCCCCATACAGGTTGTGCAGGTACTTGTCGTAGGCGACGGGCGCATTGTACATCTTGCCCTCGAATTCCACCTTCACGGCAGATTCCAGGTCGGCACGGTCCATGCGTTCGTGCGGGCCGTAACCCCAGTTGATGCCGCCGAGATAGCGGCCCTTTTCATAGCGCCTGATTTTGCTGATGCGGTCGATGCATGCAGAAAAGAAATCGTTCACGCGCTCGGGAGAGATATGCAGCACCTTGAGAATCGGGAGCATGATCTTTCCAAAGAGACCCGTACGCGGGCGGAAACCGAAATACACGCCCTTGCGCAAAAAGAGCGTCACCTTGTAATGCAGCCTGTTGAGGAAATTGCTTTCGAACAGGCTGTCGATCGCGAACACATCGATCCAGAGCGCCGTACGCGAGCGGTTGTTCTTCTCGCAGGCTTCCGTATTCGCGTTCACGACCTTCAAGAACGGCTTATGCGATTTCCCGTTCTTGTAGAAATGGATTTCGAAGGGGGCATCCATCGCGACATTCTGGATTTTCTCGAAATCCGGACGCGGCATGAACACGTCGATATCGTCATCCCACGGGATAAAGCCCTTGTGGCGGATGGCACCGAGGAGCGTGCCGCCGCACAAGTAATACTGCAGACCGTTCTTTTCGCAGGTCGCGACAAAGACATCCAGGATTTCCAGCTGTTTCTGCCTTATTTCCTCTTTCGACAATTCTCGCATATCACTTCTCGAAGCTCGACTTCCCGGGCAAGATTTCATCGAACGCGGCGACCAGCTTTTTCTGGATATTCTCGAACGCGTCTAGGTTCTCGTTCTCGTCCTCGTTGATGCAGATCATCTTGTATTTCTTCGTGCGGATGGCGCGGGCGATGCTGTCGGCATCGTCGACATCCAGGTCGAAGCGCTGGCGCACCGAATGCAAGTTCACGGGTGCGACCTTGCCCTGCGCAATCTGCCAATACCGGAACAAGTACTGGTTCACGTTGAAGAACGACCTGAACTTGCAGGCGCACGTAGCATCAAGCACCTGCGGCTCCTTTTCCCAGAGGTCCACGAAGGTGCTCTTCAAAAAAGACTGCGCCGTGTGCGTCCGCTTGAAGCCGGGAAACACTGGGGATGCCATCGTGTAAAGCGAGTAGAGGCTGTTCTTCAGGCCATATGCGGGATTGAAGAATAGGAAGGGATTCTTGCGGACAACCTTCTTCTTCGAGAAGTTCCGGTTCAGCACGCCCATGTTGTGCCCGTCGATGGACTTTGCCATATTGTAGCGCTTGGGCAAAAGGAACTGCATGTCGACTTCGTCGCAGGGCAGGCCCTTCCTGAAAAAATCCGCGGGTTTCGAAGGACCGACGATGAACATGTCGTCGTTGAAATAGACGAACTCTTCCGAAAGGCCCTTGATGCGGTGCAGGTTGAGTTCAATCGTATGCGAATTGAACGTAGGCAGGTACTTTTCGGGAATGTATTCCGAATGCTTGACGAAATTGATCTTGGGATGTTCCAGGTTCAGCCATTCGGGAGTGTGGCCGCAAGTGACGAAATGGACCTTGTCGACCCACGGTGCGAATTTCTCCACGCCGCGGAACCAGTACTTGAGCAGGCCCCAGTCCCTGAAACGGGCAGCCGCGTTGTCGACGGGAGTACCGGAATACTTGGCCTTTTCCTTCAGCCATTCCTCGTCACCGCCGTCAACCCAAATCAGGACAAAATCCATCAGATGAATCCCTTCTTCTGTAGGTCGGCAAAGGCGGCAAGCAGGCAATCGTAATCCTTCTCGGTCAGGCACCCGATATGGCCGACGCGGAACACCTTGTCCTTCAGGTCGCCACCGTTGGGGCAAATCCAGATTCCGTATTCGTCCTTCAGCTTCAAGAAGATATCGTTTGCCGATGCGGTCGTCGGGCAGAGCGCCGTCACCGCGTTGGAAGGCGAGCCCGAGAAATTCTTAAAAGGCAAATCCTTGATGCGATCCCTGAAGTACTGCGCGAGACGGGCCGTGCGCGAGATTTCGGCCTCGGCACCACCGTTCGACTCGATTTCCTTGAGACGCGCGTTTATCTGCAACAGCGTCCCGACAGCGGGTGTCCACGGGGTCTGTCCGCGTTCCGCGTTCCTGAGCGCAATCTGCAAATCCAGATACTGGCAAACGCACTTCGTCTTCGACACGCGATCGAGAGCACGCGGCGAGAGCACCATGACGGAGATGCCCGGCGGGCAGGCAAGCGCCTTCTGCGAGCCCGTAATCATGATATCGGCGCCGAGCGTTTCCATGTCGAAGGGATCCGCCAAAAAGGAGCTGATGCAATCGACGAGCAGGAACAGGTTGTTGCGCCTGCAGAAGTCGCCAATCATCTTCATGTCGTACAGAACGCCCGTCGATGTCTCGTGCATGTTGACGACGAACGCCGTAAAGCCCTTGCCTTCAAAAGGTTCCAGGTGGCTCTTTGCAAGCGGCGTTCCCGCTTCCAGGGCAATCTCTTCGAACGGCACCTGATGCAGCTGGAGCAGTTCCACAAAACGGTGGCCGAAGCTTCCGCCATTAACGACAAGCACCTTGTCGCTTGCAGAAAGCGTATTCATGATGGACGCTTCCATCGATGCGGAACCCGAGCCCGTGATGAATACGACGCGCGAGCCTTCCGGGGCTTTCGCGAATTTCTTGATCAGCGCCTCGTTCTCGAACATGACATCGGAAAACTCGGACGTCCTGAAATAGGGAACCTGATGGGAGCCGATCTCCCTTACGGCGTCGCTCGACTGGACCGGACCGACTGTAAAGTTGAGCATCTGTCAAATCTCCGTAAAGTTCATCTTCTGGCCGAAGCGTTCCATCACCTCGGCCATGGCGATGCTTTCCCTGCGACGCAGGCGCGCCGAGGAGAAGCGCTTGTTCACGATGCAGCTGACGAACTCCTGAATCTCGTAGCGCAGCCCGAAACCGTCCCACTTGTAAAAGAACTTCTTGTTGTCGTTCTGGTCTTCATAGCGAAGCTCGAAATAGTCGGTCTTCCACCAGGGAGCAGGCACGTAGGCGTAGCCCTTCGTTCCCGAGATGACCAGGTTGCCTTCCGTCTTCACGCCCAACCCGACCTTGAACGAGCAGATAGCCTTCGGGTAGCGGAAAATGCCGTGCGTATAGACGTCAATGCCGTTCTCGATGCGCGAGAACAGGCGCAAGTCTTCGTACTCAATACCCATCAGCTTGAAGATGGGGAGCAGCGGGTAGCTGCCTTCCTCGTACAGGGATCCGCCCGCCTGCTTGCTGTCGAACTCGCGGCCGTTCTTGTCGAGCAGCTGCGAAAGCGAAGCCTCGATATCCACGACATCGCCAATCAGCCCGGACTTGATCATCACCATCAGGTGGTTGAACGCGGGGCAGTGCGCCGTCTTGTTCGCTTCCATCAGCACGAGGCTATGTTCCTCGGCATACTTGTAGAGTTCCTTCGCCTCGTCCTTCTTCAGGACCATCGGCGTCTCGCAGAGCACGTGCTTGCCCGCCTGCAGCGCAGTCTTGATACATTCATAGTGCGAAAGGTGCGGAGTCGCGATATACACGGCAGAAACTTCGGAAAGCAGTTCCTGGAAGCTCTTGCAGCACTTGCCGCCCTTCAGGTGTTCGCGGCAGAACTTTTCTGCGACAGCGGCGTCCAGGTCGTAGGCCGCATCGACGGAGACCCCGTTCACGACACCCGCTTCCTGCGGGAACCGTTGCGCGACACGGCCGCAGCCGACAATTCCCACGGACACCGTTTCCTGCGCTTCGTCGCGAAGCTGCGTCGAGGAGATTCCTTCCGTACGCGGGAGATACACGACCTCGCAGAATTCCTTCAGGTAGTCGAATTTTCCTTCCCAGTCCGAACCTATCGCAAAGACATCCACTCCATACTTCTGGATATCGTCAATCTTCTGGCCGACGTAATCCTCGATAATCACCTTGTCGGCAAAGCCCGTCGCACGGACGGCCTCGACCCTTTCCAGCACGTTGTTGACCACATTCAGCTTGCCGCGTTCGCGGTCGAAGTTGTCGTTCGTGACGCCCACGATCAGATAGTCGCCCAGTTCCTTCGCACGGCGCAGGAGGTTGATGTGTCCCTGGTGCAGCAGGTCAAAAGTGCCGTATGTGATTACCTTCTTCATTTGTTGTCCCGCCAGTACATGGAAATGATGTGGTCGTGGCGCTTGTCTTCCGGAGGCAGGGTCTTCCAGTCCCCGTAAAGCGACGTGAGGTATTCCTCGGGCATGGCGACGCCGTAGAACTTCGTGTCCTCGAAGTCATAGAGCTTAGGCTCGCCCATGTATTCCTTCGGCAACGTCTCGGCCTTCGCCTTGCCGCCGTAAGTATTCGCGAGCAGGTCACCCTTCTTTTCGACCAGGTGGCGCTCGATAAAGTTGTAGAACATGTCGCGCGTGACAAAGAACAGCGCACCCTTGATCATATAGGCAAGCACTTTCTTCAGGAAGGGGCGTTCCTTCGCGCTCAGCACCCTGTACCCGCGAAGCGTCAGCAAGAAATCCTTGATGTAACCACGCGTGCGGCTTGTCGCGGGGTCGAGCTGGAAGATGTCGATATCCACGCCATAGTCGCATTCCTGTCCGCTCGTCCAGCGGTACACATGCAGCGTGCGCTCGTCGGAAATCTTCAGGAAGCCGGTAACAGACGCGGTCTCCCTGCGCGTGAGCATGCGGTAAGGTTCCGGCAGGCGCTCCGGCAAGATTTTGAGCAGGCGTTCGAAATCCTTGCGCGAAACGGCAAAGTCCATGTCGTCGTCCCACGGGATGAATCCCTTGTGACGAATGGAGCCGAGCATCGTGCCGCCCACCATGTAGTAGGGAATGTTCTCCTCTACGCAAATTTCGTGGAAGACCTTCGCGATACCCAGCAACACCCCCTGCAATTCCTTCACGGACTTGATGGGTCTAAGCTTTTCTACATCTATGCTGCTGGATTCTTTTTTCATCGGGGATCTCGCCTATTTCAATAGAAATATAAAAACTATTGCAGCTGCGAATAGACCGACTCGAGCCCCTGCAAAACTATTCTACCGGAAAAGCGTTCCGAGGCGTCCTTCCACGCAGTCTTTCCCATGGCTATACGCAGGTTGCGGTCGTTCACGAGCCGCTCCAGCGCGGTCTGCAGCGCAGGCAGGTCGCCCGCCTCGAACAGGATGCCGTCTTCACCGTCGCGCACCACGTAGGGCACGCCGCCGGAGAACGTCGAAATCACGGGCAACCCCTGGCCCATCGCTTCCACGAGGCTCATGCCGAAGGTCTCTGAGTACGAAGGCAGGGCGAGCAGGTCGTAACCGGGAATCATCTTCAGGTAGTCGCCACGGCTCACCCATCCCGAAACGGAAACCTTCTTGCCGCAATCCGCAAATTCTTCATTGTCGCGTTCGGCAATCTGCTTCACCTTCTCGACTTCGCCATCGCCGAACAGGCAGAGTTCCGCGGGAACGTCGAACTTCGCGTTCTTGAACGCGGCCAGCAAATCGTAGACGCCCTTGCGGTGGCCGTAGCGGCCCGCAAACAGGATGCGGACCGGGGAGCCTTCTGGGCGGTTCAGGTCGGCAGGGGCATCGGCCAGCGTGTCGCAGGGATTCGGGACCACCCAATAGCGGCAGATTCCCTTACCGACAAACTCGTCCAGGAATTCCTGCATGTCGGGCGTAATACAGATGACCATCGCGGAATGCCTAAAGTAGCTGCGGATAAAGCCCTTCACTATCGAAGGCGCCGTCGAGCACATCTTCTTGAACTGGCTGCCATGAATGTGTGCAATGTAGCGCATGCCGCGCAGGCGCAGGCAGAGGCTGATCAAGTACTTGCGGAAAAAACTCCCGTTGAACGACGTGTGTATCTGCACGAACGGGGCCTTGGGCGGGCAAAACAAGAGCTTCAGACAAAGCAGCGCAAACATCGGCAACGACTTCACGAACGAACCGTTGTAGCTTGCGACGAAGTTCTCGCGCGGGAGCCCGAACAGCTTCGTATAGCTAACCAGCACCGAACTGATGCCGCCCTGCACGTCGAGCGCAGGGCCAATGTGACAGACACGTTCAATCATCCGAGCACCTTCACTTTCGTCGTGAATACGGTCTCGCCTTCGCATTCCCTCTTCGCGTAAAGGAACTTCGAAGGCACCTTCTCGCCAAAGTATTCGGAATACCAGCCGTCCGTGCGGATCGCGTAATGCAGCTTCTCGTCGAGCACAAGCGACACGCGACGGCATCCCGGCACAGAAATCTCGGCAACCGTCCCGCGCAATTCCACGCCAGCGGCCGGATGCAGGTGGAACGGGATTTCGACTGTCGCGGGCTTCTCACAGCGCAGCGTATCCGTAATCGTAAATTCGTTCGCGTCGCGGTCGAACTGCACACGGCGCGTATGCGATACGCCTTCCGCCCTGTAGCCATCGTGCGTCGCAACCACCTCGCCCGCGTTCTCGTCGCAAGCGAGAACCTTCGCCCTGTAATGATTCAGCCACATCGTGGGGCCCGCCTGTTCCGCCTGGTTCTTGCCGTTCACGCACACCGTATTGTGCGCAAGCGTGCTCACGAAGAACCGCCGCAGGTCCTTGTGCGTATGGTAGGTGAACGTACCCGGGTCAACGAGGACGGGGCGACCATCCACATGCAGGATAAAGCTCAGCGCGTCGGCGTGGCCGTGAGCCGCAATGCTCAGGAACCCGAGCGGGGCCGTATCGAAATGCATGTAGGTCTCGCGGATATCCGCATCCCCGTTCGACACCTTGCGGAAAATAAAGTGGCCGCTCTGCGGGAAGAAACTGTTTCCGTCCCGGAGTTCCGCCTGCGTCAACGCATCGAACTTTTCGCGTCCCGCACTACCGAATAGCAGGTCGTTCTTCTCGTCCCAGGCAAGGCCTGTACGCTTGAACGAAGCATCCCCGAAATAGGTCGCGAACGAGACGAGCAGCGACTTGAAGTTGTTGAAATGCCCTCCCGCATCCGGACGCAGCACGAATCCGTCGTCACCGTCGCCGTACATCGGGTAGTTGAAATTCGAATCGAGCATGGCGTCCATGTAACCCGCCATCGCATGCAGGCGTTCCTTGTACGCACCGGAGAACGGATGTCCCGTAGCATCGCCCACCACGGCGGCAATCAAAAAGAAGTCGTCGATGAACTGGATGTACTCGGCGGCCTCCTCGCGGTTCACGCCCTCGACCGTATTCTGCTTGAGGATTTCGCGTTCGAGCCCCTTCTGCGCATACTTCAGCCGCGACGCGCGATGAGGAATGTTCCACTTGCACGCCGCCAGGAAAAGGCCCGCATATTCCGATATCAGGTGGTTGTTCGCCGAGGAACAGAGCGACGGATGCCTGTAGGAATATTCCGCATGTTCCACGATCATCGGCCACCACGCTTCCGTCACGAACTCCTCGATGGCACTGTCGCGCTTACGCAGGTTGTCGATATCGAGCACCTGCCAGCAGAAATACCAGCAGATAAGACGCAGGTTGACCTCGATATTGCTGTACCAGTTCACGCCTACCAGGTAGCGGTTTGCATTGCGCCACATTCCCAGGTGATGGCAGAAAAGCACGAGGTATCTGATGTCGCCGCTCGACTTGTAGAGGAGCGCGATATGCAGCAGGAACTGCATGCGGTTCACTTCCCACACATGCTTCGCGCTGCCGTAGCGGTCGCTGCGGATGTCAATCTTGTGCGCAAAGGTCTGCGGGAACTGCCTGCCCGTCGAAAGGTCCAGGTGCCAGTCGATATCCTTGAAAATATCCAGCTTGCTTTCGAATACCGGATAGAACAGGTGCGCACTCGGGTCATCGACAATGACACTGTTCGGAATCGAGAGACTCGCCCCTAAATCGTCCTGCTGCAACCTGTCCAGGACATGCGTGCGGACACGCTGACGGACACGATAAAGGATTTCGCCTGCCGAAAAAGTCTTTAGGCGTTTGATATACCACGAAAAATTCACGAAATAAATATATATTAATTCCGTATATCTTGAGGTGTAACTATGGCAAGGGCGATCCCGCTTCTAGTTCTTTTGTCGTTTCTGGGCGCGTGCAGCAACAGCACGTCCGAGTTCCCGGACGGCACAGAGACATCGCCCGACACGCAGGAACCCAGCGATTCGACGGCCACAACAGATGACTCGACCGCACAGGCATTGGAAGGGATGATTCTCGTCCGTGGCGGGGCAGCGACTCTCGGCAGCGACGATTCCAGATACAAGCCTTCCGAACGCCCCGCCATGAAGGTCACGCTGAATTACGATTTCTACCTCGGCATGCACGAGGTGACCTGCGGAGAATACCGCGAACTTGCAAAGGAGAGTTCGCTCAAGGATTTCGGCAAATGCGACAGCGACAGCCTCCCGCTCGCCGACGTCACCTACTACGATGCGGCCCTCTTCGCAAACGCCAAGGGCAAACTCGGGAATCGCGACACCGCCTACACCTACAGCAAGGCGACCTTCGACAGCGAAGGCCACTGCACCTACCTGGAAAGTTTCGCGTTCCACCCCGAGGCTCAGGCCTACCGCCTGCCGACCGAGGCGGAATGGGTGCTCGCCGCATCGCAGGGCTGGGACCCCGAAAACAAAAGCTGGAACGCCGACAATTCCGGATACCGCACGCACGATGTCTGTAGCATCGGCACCGACACGCTCGGCTTCTGCGACCTGGCGGGCAACGTGAAGGAATGGGTCAACGACTGGGCTGGAAGTTTCCGCGACACGACCGTCACGAACTACCTGGGCGCACCCGACGGGGGCGACCTCGGCGAACACGTGCTGAAGGGCGGCTACTTCTCGGACCGCGCCTCCGAAATGAACACCGTCGCACGCGGAGACGAATACACCGTTGAAGCGTCATCCCACGCCGACCGCATCGGATTCAGGCTCGCATACGGCGCCATCCCGAATCCCGTATGGCTCGACGCGAGCGGCAAGGCGAAAGAAAGCATCGTCACGCCGCTTTCCAACGTAGCCACGCTGAAATCCTACACCGGAACATACAACATGCTGCTCGCCTTCCGCAACGATGTCAGCGGAAACCTCGCCTACATCGACTACGGCGAAGGCAACCTCTCCGTAACCGAAATCGACGACGACCTGGAAGTCTACCACCCCGACATCTCCCCCGACGGCAAGCGCGTGGCGTTCTGCACCAAGCCCGAGGGCGTTTCGGGAAAGTCCGCACTCTACGTCCGCGACCTAAACGCCGAAGGTTCGAACCTCGTAAAGCTCGATGTCGAAAGCGCCGCCATCCCGCGCTGGCGCATCATCGACGGCGACACTTCGATTGTCTACGTGACCGATGCCGGCAACAACAAGGACGAAGCGACCTTCAAGAGGACCTCCACCTGGCAGGTAAAATTCGCGGAAGGCAAGTTCGGCACTCCGCAGAAGCTATTCGACGGAGCCTTCCACGGCGGCATCAGCGAAGACAACACGCTCGCCGTTACGGGCGCAAGGCTACTCCGTGCACGCATCGCCGATTCCGGTTCTACACTTGCAAGCAAGGCCACAAACACCGTCTGGTACGACACCGCGCAATCCTGCAACGCCTCGCTCGCCCAGGACGGCAGCAAGCGAACGCTCTTCCTCGACTTCGGCGGAAAGCCCGGCAGGCAGTTCGCAAAAGAAAACTACGACGTCCACGAGCGCATCCTCATCGCCGATAGTAATGGTAATTTATTGCAGAGCATTAAGGCTCCCGCGGGCTACACCTTCGACCATACAGAATGGGCCAGCGACGGTGAGATTTCGAATATCGTCGCAACCATAACGAACACAAACGGAGTGCACGAAAAAATTGTCCTTGCAAGCCCCGCCGACAGCAGTATTATAGAACTTGCCGAAGGCGACGAACTGTGGCACCCCTGCCTGTGGGTCGAACGCAAGGCAAAAGTTCCGGCAAGCAGCGGAGACTCCACGTCCACCGAAACGCCCGAAGTGGGCATCGACTTCGAACTCGATCCCGACAGTGCCGGCATGTACTATACCGTCGGAGGGAGCGATGATGCCGAAAAGTTCAGGTACAAGATGCAGCTCCTGTGGCAATACAGGGATTCGGCCACCGTCGTCATCCTTGGTTCTTCCCGGACATTCCACTCGGTAATTCCCGAGCTAATCGAAAAGCCTCATTTCGCCTTGAACATGGCAAACGACCACAACACGCTCATAGGCTCGTTCTTCCTCTTCAAGAACTACATATTGCCGCATTTCTCGAATCTCAAATGCATTGTCGTCGAAGCCGGCATGGACAGGCTCAAATACCTCGACAGTTTCTGGGATTCAGAGGCTTGGACCTATCCTGGATGGGTCTATGACCAGAGCCACGATTATTGGAAAGGTGGCATCCCCAAAAAAATGCTAAAGGCAACAGAACAGTCCCTAGGAAAATCCAAAACAATGAAAGAGACGATTCTCCAGACAAAGGGCTACAGGTCACAGAAAGTCCGCGGATGGGGCGATTCCATCCCGTCCGTCAATGGAGACAGCAGCTGGTATTCCAACGACCCGACACCTTTCAACGAGAACCTTGAACTACTCAAGGAAATTGCACGCCTTACAGCCGATAAAGGAATCCGCGTCATCATCCTGGAACCGCCGCAGAGTCCGTCTTTTCAGAATACAGGGTCATACGGCAAGAACGGAATACTGAGAAGTGAAGCACCCGCATTGCTAGAATTGATCCAAAATATTTCGCTGGACTACCCCCACGTCGTGTTCATGGACGAAAACAAGATGGGCGCTCACGACTATACCGACGACATGGCCTATGACAGGGACCATCTTGGAACTCTCGGCGCAGAAAAAATCTCCCGCCGTCTGGATTCACTCATCCAGACGCTGGATATCGACTTCTCCAATAAAGAGTAGAAAGCCCTACAGCCCAAGCAGTTTCTTGTAGGCGCCGATCAGCTTCGGCTTCTCGTAATCCCAGCTGAGCTCGTTCACCACGCGTTCGCGGCCGAAACGTCCCATCTCGGCGGCCTTTTCCGGGTTCTCGAGCAACCAGAGGATCTTTTCCGCAAAGTCGTCGGTATCGGTATTCTTCGCGTAGAGCGAAGCTTCCTGTGCCGAGAACTTTCCTTCCTTGAGCGTAAACTGCACGATAGGCTTACCGAACGCCATATACTCCATGATCTTGTTCATGGTGGACTTGTCGTTCATTTCAGAGGGCAAGTCGGGGTTCACGCAGACATCCGCGGTATTGAGCACGTCGGCCAGGTATTCGTCCGAGACGCGGCCCGGAAACTCCACGTAATCCGTAAGGCCCATCTTCGTATTCATCTCGCGCAGTTCATCGAGCGCGGGGCCGCCGCCCATGATGCAGAAGCGGATGTCGGTACGGTTCTTCTTGTGCACGAGGTAATCGACCGACTGCAACAGGAGATCGATTCCTTCCTGCTTGCCCATCACGCCGATGTAGCCCACCATATACTTGAAGCCCTTCTTGACTTCGGGCTTCGCCGGGCCCACCTTCAATTTCGAGATGTTCGGGCCGCTGCGGACAATCGTCACGTCCTCTTCGCGCTTGTGTCCACGGCGCATGGCGATTTCCTTGTACGACTCGTTCGTCACGATGGCATGCTTCGCAAAGTGGTACGTGAGACGTTCCACCAGCACCATCGCCTTGTAACCCAGCCCCTTCTTGCCAAACTTCGCAATCCAGAGTTCCGGGTTGATGTCGTGGTGGTCGAAAAGGAATCGGCAGCGCGTAAAGAAAAAGAACGGGGCCGCCGCAATGAAAATCAGGTCGGGCGGGTTGCAGGCATGGATAACATCCTGCACGCCCTGCTTGCGGAACACCTTGAACAGCAGGCGCGTCTCGTGATAGAGCGCACCAAGGTATTCCTTGATATATTCGATGGAACGGTTCGCTTCCGGCAGCGGATGGCGGTAAATCTTGATGCCTTCGAGTTCCTCGTATTCGAGCGGGTAGTTCTTCGTCTGCGGGCAGATGACAGTCACTTCTGCGCCAGCCTCTTTCAGGGCGAGCGATTCCTGCCACACGCGACGGTCAAACGGAACGGGAAGGTTTTCGACAACGATACAGACTTTTTTATTCGCGAGTTCCATGGCGCCCTTACCAGCAGAAGCCTTCGTAGTTCGGGAGCGTTTCCACGGACGGATCCTTCAGGCGGACCAGATCCAGGAAATGGATTTCGGGATACTTGCGAATCATCTCGGGAATTTCCGGATTCTTGACCGTCACGATCACCAGGGACACCTTGCTCACGACCGATTCCACGTCCTTGTCCAGAAGAGGCAGCAAGTGCGGGATGCGGTGGTTGAGTTCCTTCAGGTTCGTCTCCTTCTCACGTGCGATATTCAGGTAGCGGTCGTAAATGCGGAGCGCGCAGCCCTTTCCGAGCACCGCTTCGGCCAGGCGGATGGCGGCCGAATTGCGGAGGTCGTCGGTACCCGCCTTGAAGGTGAGTCCCACGATACCCACGGAGCGCACGCCGATCTGCTGCACGCGTTCCAGCACGCGCTGGATGTGGAGGTTGTTGCTGTTCTCGATGGCACCGAGGATAGGCACTTCCACCTGGTTCGATTCGGCAAGGAAGTTGAGCCCGCGCAAGTCCTTCGGGAGGCAGGAACCGCCATAGGCGAATCCCGGCTTGAAGTAGTACGGCGAAATATTGAGCTGCGTATCCCTGCAGAACAGGTCCATCACCTGGTGGCTGTCGATATCGAGCTTCTTGCAGATAGCGCCTATCTCATTACCGAAGGCGACCTTGAGCGCATGGTAGGAGTTGTTCACGAACTTGATAATCTCGGCGACCTTCGGGTCGACTTCCACGATCTCGCTGCCGAGTCCGGAATAGAGTTCCTTGAGCTTGTTGAGGGCGCGGCGGTGACGGCTACCGATAACGGTAAGCGGCGGATTCAGGAAGTCCGCGACCGCCATACCCTCGCGGAGGAATTCGGGGTTCGAGACGACGGTGAAGTTGATGCCGTCGCGCTTGCCCGAGACCTTCTCGATAATCTCGCTGACCATGGCGTTCGTTCCGGGAGGGACCGTGCTGCGGATGACCACGATGTGGAATGTCGACTTGGAACGTATCGCGTTCGCAATCGAGCGAACCGCCGACACGAGGAACGACGTGTCCAGACGGCCATCGGAGGCATTCGGGGTGCCGACGCAGAGGAACGAAATCTCGGACTTGAGCACCGCCTCCTCGGCAGAAGATGTCGCCGAGACAAGGCCCGCCTTGAAGCCTTCCATCATCACCTCGTCGATATCGCGTTCGACGATTGTCGGAAGGCCCATGGCGATACGCGAAACCTTGTTGAAGTCCACATCGCACCCGATGACGCGATGGCCGAGCTTCGCGAGGCACGCGATACCCACGCAGCCTACATATCCCAACCCAAAAACACTAATAGAAGCCATACCAGTTATCCCGGTTAAAAACTATTCAGCCCTGCCCTTACCGATGCTAGACACCTCGAATCCGATCTTACGGAGGGCGTCGGCATCCAGGATGTTGCGGCCATCGAACACGAAGGCAGGTTTCGCCATGCCCTTGTAGATGCGATTCCAGTCGAGTTCGGCAAAGCACTTCCACTCGGTGCAGACCACCACGGCATGAGCGCCCTCGGCAGCCTTGTACGGATCTTCCTCGAACGTCACCTGGTCGATAACGTCCTTCAAATCGCGCTTCGCGTCAGGGATAGCCTTCGGGTCGGTCACGACCGGCTGTGCATGTTCGGCGAGCAAGTCGCGCACCACGAGGTTCGCGGGGCTTTCGCGGGTGTCGCCGGTATTCGCCTTGAAAGCGAAACCGAACACGGCAATCTTCTTGCCTGCAATCGTATTGAACATCGTCTCAAGCATGCGGTCCACCACGCGGTGGGTCTGCCACTCGTTAATCTTCACGACCGATTCCCAGTAGGCGGCAACTTCGGGGAGACCATAGTAACCGCACAGGTACACGAGATTCAGAATGTCCTTCTTGAAGCAGCTACCGCCAAAGCCGATGGAAGCCTTGAGGAACTTCGGGCCGATGCGACGGTCCTTGCCCATCACGTAGGCGACTTCGTCCACGTCGGCGCCGGTCTTCTCGCAGAGGGCGCTGATGGAGTTGATGGAGCTGATGCGCTGGGCCAGGAAGGCGTTCGCAGTGAGTTTCGTGAGTTCGGAACTCCAGAGGTTCGTCGTCAGGATACGGTCGCGCGGCACCCAGTGGGCATACACGTCCACGAGCTTCTGGCAGGCGGCGAGACCCGATTCCGTCTGGTGGGAGCCAATGAGCACCCGATCGGGCTCAAACAGGTCGTTGATGGCCGTGCCTTCGGCAAGGAACTCGGGGTTAGAAAGCACCTCGAAATGCAGGCCCTTGTCGTTGCTGTTCAAAATGCGTTCCATCGCGGCGGCGGTACGGACCGGGAGCGTCGACTTTTCGACGATGATCTTGCCCTCGTCGGCGATTTCCAGGATGTTGCGGGCGGTCTTTTCCCAGTATTGCAGATCGGAAGCCTTGCCGGCACCATGACCAAACGTCTTGGTCGGGGTGTTCACGGAAACGAAGATGATGTCCGCTTCCTTGATAGCAGCCGGGATGTCCGTGCTGAAGAAGAGGTTGCGACCACGGGCACGCTTCACCACGTCGTCGAGGCCGGGTTCAAAAATCGGGAGATTGTCGCTGTTCCAGGCATCGATACGTGCCTGGTTGATATCGACTACGGTAACCTTCACGTCGGGGCACTTGTCGGCAATAACGGTCATAGTGGGGCCACCGACATAGCCCGCGCCAATGCAAAGAATCTTGGTATTGTAGTTCATGATGCGTAAAAATAGAAATAAAGCCGGAACCCGGAACGCCCCCTGTTAAATAGCTCACACAAAGCCGTCACCGAGCATTCAAACAACTGCACAAAAAAGCATCGAGTCGGCTTTTTTGCGGTTATTTGTCAGCAATACAGCGAACAGCCAGCTTCATAACGGTTCCATTGTTGGGCTTACTCGGAACCGCGCCGTCAAAGCCGTACTGGTCGTTGTCTCCAAAGAAAAGGACACCCCAGCTAGTGGAATGGCTCATAGCGGTGCTGCTCCAGAAAAATGCCACCCGCCCCATGGCAGCATAATCATCTTTCCCATCCCTGCTAACCGCCCCTCCGAAGAGGTACACGGCAAACCCATACTTGTCAACGCCATTTCCCGCCAAAAGGCCGCTCTCGCTCTTGAGGTTCTTGCCCGCAACCGAACCGCCGGCTTCTTCCATCAAGGCAAGCCATTCCTCCCTGGACGGGAGGTGCCACCCTTTAGGGCAAGCCTTTTTCGCGGCCTCCCACGAATAGTAACCTGTAAGAGGCTTGTCATCCATAATCAGGAACGAACTCTTTTGGAAATCCTTGAAATCGAAGACCAGATTTTCCGCCATCCAGGTCTGTTCTCCAATTTTCACGGTCTTGTATATTTTTCCATCCCTGGGATCTTTCATCTGACCTTTCTGGGGAGCCGCGAAAGCCGCCATGGCAAACACGAGGGACAGTACAGTGACGCATCTGGGGAATATATTCATCTTGGTTTCCTTTGCTGTTAATTATGGATTTGCCATAGTTGACCTATCGAAATATATAAATTGGCTAGCAGTATCGCGATTTTTTTGAAAAAAACACGTCTTTAGATAAATACGGATATATATTTATCGATGAAAACCAATCCACACCATAGGTATTTAACATGGGAATTCAATCAGAGCGCACTCTTTTATTCATTTTCCTTTCCTTAGCAATCTGCCTTGAGGGGTGCAAAGAAGAGAAGGACGCAATAACCGAGCAAAAGACAAACAATAAATCTACAGAATTTGTAGACCCTCGTGACGGAACGACCTATAATACCGTAAAAATCGGGAATCAAGTTTGGATGGCAGAAAACCTGCGATACAAAGCACCCAACAGCTGGTGCTATGACGACAATCAAAGCAACTGCGACATCCATGGCCGTCTGTACTCATGGAGCGATGCGATGTCCGCATGCCCTGACGGTTGGTCATTGCCCAGCAATACGGATTTTGAGACCCTTAAACAATTTATTCAAGAAAAAATTGGCTCCCCGAATGTGGGAACAGCCTTAAAAGCAAAAAATTTTGGCGAGGGCGAAGAAAACGCCATCCCGGGAACAAATCAATTTGGATTCAACGCTCTAGCAAGCGGAGACCGTGTCGGGAAAAAATACCAGTTCATGAACAAGACAACCTATTTCTGGAGCGCAACTGACGAAGACGACACCCATGCATACGATTGGATTCTTTCTGCATCACAAGAAAGCTTTGACCACGGAAACATAAAGTACAGTCTCAAGAACAACTTTTTCTCCGTCCGTTGCATCCATGGTTCTGCGGCAAAAGAAGAGACTAGCAAAGAAGGCGTTATGACAGACGAGCGAGACGGGGAAATATATAAAATTGTCAAAATTGGGAACCAAACCTGGATGGCCGAAAATCTAAGGTTCAAAGCAAAAGGCAGTTCGTGCGCAAACGGAAATTGCAAGGAATACGGACGTCTCTACCCTTACAGCAAAAACCTCTGCCCCCGCGGTTGGCATATCCCCAGCGATCAAGAATGGAAATTCCTGATGAAGTATGCAGAAAAGAATTCATCCGACGCAGATGCCGCCTTACGATCCAAAAATTGGAAAAAACATTCCTACAGCGTATGGCTTGGTGGGGATGATGAGACTGTCAAACAAACCATTCCCTCGGGAACAGATGAATTTGGGTTCAACGCCTTGTCCATAAAATACCATGCCTATCGAGAGGGAAACGACTTAATCAAACCCGGTGCGGCCTTTTGGTCGTCAGATAGAAGTAAATATGAAGATTTCAATAATGAGGATGGATCGGGATTCTTTTATTGTCAAAATTGGCACTCCCTTGGCTGGGAGACCAATGATGCGTGCGAAGACGCGTCTTGTTCAAATTTCGAACACTACAGTTGCGGATTCAGTCCGGATGAAATATCAGTCCGTTGCATAAAAAACTAGAACTGTTTATTTAAGCATTCCGTCTATCCAATTCATCCGGTACCTGTACCATATTTTCAGGGAGCGTACCGCATCCTCGTAGCTCTTGAACTTGCCGGTGTGGAACCTGTTTTGCGTATCCTGCAAAATGGGCCAGCGGCGGAAATTATTCGCCGCCGCGGGAGCGAGCCGGGCGCCATAGGCATCTATCGAGTCTAGCATCGCCTCGAAGGTTGCGCGATGCGATTTCCAGTAGTCGCGGGCGGCCTCCTTGAACGCCGCATTCCTGAAGAGGGGCGCGCTCCAGCCGTTCTTCTGTGCACGCCAATCCTTGTACGATGTTCCCTTGGGGTAAATTCCGAAAGCGGCGTCAAAATCCCAGACGGGCCCCATGCGAACGGGTTTCCCCTCCTTCCAGGCAAAGTACGTACTCGAAAGAAAATAATCCGGATTCTTCGAAAGTTCCTGAATCCAGTAATAGCGCAAGAATGCCTCGATATCGATCCATCGCGAAAGCTCATCCAGGCCGTCCGCCTTCGGAAAGTCCTCCGACAGGAACCTCTCGAAATCTTCGATATGCTTTCGCACCTTTTCCACCTGTTCGGCCGAGGCTGCCTTCGGATAATGGATGTTGAACGGCCGCTTGTTCTTGCCGAAAAAGACGACATCACCGGAATGATATTTGATATCGACCTCCACAAGGTAGCCGGATTCGGCAGTGCCAGCACGGACCGCGACATCCTTGGGCGCTTCCGACAGGAGATAGACCCCCTCGTAGGAACCATTGACAAACAGTTCCACATACCGCGTCATCGGGACATCCTTAGCCCCCAGGGCGCCCGCAAGTCCATACGCGACCCTGTTCCTCACGAGGGAGCGATCCGCATAGCTCGTGACGAGCACCCAGTTCTTGTGCGGTGGCAAACCCAAAAGCGAGAACGCCTTCTTGGAATGGAGCCTGTAGCTATGCTGCGGCATGTCCTTGAAACTCGAATTTCCACGGCAACGGACGCTTATCGCACGGGAATTCCCCGGGCTGGAGGCCGAATCCTCCTGCACCTCCACAAAACCGACAATCTCTGTTTCCCGGTCCACGATTGGCGCAGAATTTTCCGTATTTATAAAGATGCGCGGAAGCCCCGCAAACGGGTAGGTATCCGCCCCGAAAGACGCCCCCACCCACAAAAGCAGGGGGAAAATTATTTTTATGAAAAATAAGCGTCCGGATGTCATCTTTCTCGGAAAATATATATATTCAGGGTATGAAAAAGATAATCTTCTCCTGCTTCCTCCTCCTTTTCGTCCTTGCCTGTTCCGAGCAGGACGCCCCCAGTTCCGGCGACCCGACAGTGGACCTGTTCAAGGCAGTCTCCACCGGCAATGTCACGGCCATCAAGAAGGCCATTGCGAGAGGCGCCAACATAAACGCCACGTGCAAGATAAACGCGGATACGAACGAGTGCTTCTGGAAAGGGTACAAGAACGAATGCCTAGGCCAAGAAGGTATGGACTTTCAGCTCGATTCGACAGACTACGAGGAATACTACACACCGCTCTTCATTGCTGCAAAAATGAAGCAGCCCAAGATTGTCCTGGCCTTGCTCAATGAAGGCGCCAACATAAAATTGCCTTCCAGAGCCTGTAGGATTTCATGTGACGGAGAGTGCCATCCCTATTCACAAGAGATATTGGCGCACAGCGAATTCTTCTTTTCAGACCCCGATAGTACTACTGACGTCACACTACAAACAGCTCTAATTTTTGCTCAAAAAGGCGCCTTTGAAAAAATCTATAACGCCAGTTTCCTAATCTCCAACGAAAAAATCAGCGACCGCGTGCTTAGTGATTTTTTGAAGCAGATGTCTCAACTCAACGCCATAGAAGGAATAAACAGCGTTGATATCGTAGACGATAAAGCCATGACACTTTTGGACCAGGCTTATAGCAAAAACAGGCCCCTAACGGCAAAGCTCCTAAAATCTATCGGCGTAAAGAGAGTGAGCCATTCCGAAGCCGTAGAAGGTTGCGGAAGCGATAACGACAATGAGGAATACGGGGGATGCTGGGGAAACACCTGGAAAGTCCGATACGACGACGGTTCCGAAGAAACAGTGGAAAAGTGCGAATGCGGAGAAGGGACTTAAGCAATTCATTTTACATGAAAAAGCTTTTCCTTTCCAGCCTTCTGATCCTTTCCACATTCGTGTTTTCCCAACACGTAACCTACTACTCGTCTAATCCAACCGAAAACCTGTTCAAGGCAATCGCCTCCGGCAACACCAAGGGTGTGTTTGACGCCGTCGCAAAAGGCGCCAACGTAAACGCCACATGCAAGATAAGCCCGAACAAGAACGAGTGCTTCTGGAAAAATCGCAAAAACGAATGTTCAGAAGAGGAGGACGCATCCTCCGAAGCGGAACAAATCGACGAATACTTCACACCGCTCTATATCGCAGCGATGACAAAGCAGCCACAAATAGTCCAATTTTTACTTGACAATGGAGCCAATGCAAAATTGCCATCCCAAAAATGCAGCCTCACGTGGGAAGGCTCCTATGTTCCCTTTCGTAACGAACGAACCGCATATGATGACATCTTCTACACAGGCCTTACTGCCGACGACAACTCTCTCCGGACAGCCATGGTTTTCGTAAAGAACGGTCTATATACACAAATTGACAACCTCCATTTTTTAATCGAAAATAAGAATGTCAGTGACAGCGTGCTAGCCGAATTCATCGAGCTGATGTCCCAACGCCACGCCCTAGAAAGAAGCGACAACTTCGTTAATGTCGTCCTTACAAAGGATAAATCGCTATTAAACGAAGTTACTATCATTGAGGACAAAGTCACCTCACTATTAGACCAGGCCTATAGTGAGAACAGGCCCTTGACGGTCAAGATCCTCAAATCCCTTGGTGCAAAGAGAGTGAGCTACTTCGAAGCCGACGGCAACTGCGGAGAGCACGAAGGTTTATGCGAAGGTCCCGTTTACAAAGTCCGTTTCGATGATGGCTCAGAAGATTACGCTAGCGACTGCGCGTGCGGAACCTAATACCTTTATAATTGGGATATTCCGCACAGGATTAATAATCCCAAGCCCAGCGACCTTTTAGACCCATGCGGGGGAATTCGCCCGTAAATTCAGCAACGCCCTTCCGATGCCCTTTTATCCCGGCCCGATTCACCTCTGCCCGAATTTTATTGCCATACGAATCGCCTCTATACTCCATCAGAAGGAAGTCCTGCAAGTATCCATTTTCACTACTCTCTCCGACCATCCAACGAACGATGCTCTTTCCATTCAAATACCAACCAAGCAACGGGGTTCGCGTTGTCCATTTCTTACTCCGGTGCCGCAGTTCAAATTTCAATTCTTCCTTTTTGGTATCACAAGTTCTGCAAGTAAAATCCCAATCGTATGAGAGGTTGACTACGGAACCATTTTTACGCATTTCTTCGTTAATCGCTTTAATCCGTTCTACGAACATCGGAATGAAGTGCTTTTCGTACTTGTCGGTAACAGCAGAATCGCATTCTTGTTGCCACCGTTCAACCGTATTCTCCATCCACTTTTCCGCTTCGCGCCTGACCCTTACAGAAATATCATAGTTCACCTTGAATTTCGACCCATCCGCATTTAACGGGATGACATCCGCAATCTCCGCCTTCGTTTCAAAAAGGTATTCCACAGGCAGGAAAAACACCTTTAGCGCCTCCGCACACGCATTGATTCTTGCAATCCTATCTTGCAAAACATTCTCTAGCTGAATTTTCCCAATACGAATTTCACCAGAAATTTCGGAATATCTTTTTTCAAATTCAGGAAGACGGACCGAATAGAAATGTTCACATGTCGTATCAAGTACATCGGTTATAGAAATAGACGCGCACTTGTCATACATTTGCGAAAGCACATTTGCATCATCAAGCAGCGAATCCAAAGAAACGCTCCCATCATTTGCCCCTTTAAGGGATTGCAAGTCCGCTTTCACAAACAAAAAATCGCTCGATGGCGCATAATTAGGATTATCCCTGTCATGATTATCCCTGCTAATTTCATCAATCATCCCAACACAGGAAGAAAAGAAAGGCAGAAACAGACACACGATTATCCTTCGAAGCATCTGTTTACACACAATCATTTTTTTCATAGATACATCACCTTATATGCATTATATGTCGAACCTACCGTATATTCCAGTTTTTTCTGAGCAATCCTGTTTACAAAATCGTACAAACAGCCTATTACATATTCAAACTTTTCTAAACAAGCCTTTGTTATGTCAGCCTTCAACACAAGATATTTCACCATGGATATAGCAGTACTTCATTAGGTTAATATAATTATTCGACAATTATGCGACAACAACGACCCAATGGAATTCTGTTTTTTTCATCATTTTCGCATCTTTAATGTTCTGTAGCGGGTAAAAATGTTTATTTACAGCAGATCATCACTCTACAACTGATAAAAATTTAGCGAATTACATAAAAACGAACTAAAAGGCGTTTTTCTTTTTCTTGGGAATGATATTTTAGAGTAAAATTGGCTTTTTCACCCCAAAAAAGCACTTTTTCGAAAAACATTTCTCGAAAAATGGTCAAAATGACATATTCTGACACCATACATTTATATATTTGTACCTTGAGGTTTTATGCAAAAAACAATAACGAATCTCCGGAGAGCCGCCCTCATTGCTTTATTTCGCCGATTTGCGTATATTCATAGCATGACCGAGCCTTCAAGCATTGACTTTCTGCAAAAATTTATATATATTGATAGCTGTCGAGTAATCGGCAACAAGTGCGTGGTCCTGCCTCAGTGGACAGAAACAAAAGGCGAGTGGTCCTACCTTAGTGGACAGACTCAAAAGGTGCGAGGTCCTGCCTTAGTGGACAATTTTAAAAGGTTACAATCCC
>JAEEGH010003020.1_pt1 | contig 44752 bp, 27 predicted proteins | sample 9134181 | NCBI WGS metagenome assembly JAEEGH01 (sample SAMN16246544, study PRJNA631951) | gut metagenome | biome: gut microbiome; feature: rumen; material: DP-attached | host: Bos | place: Iran: Karaj | collected 2018-10
CCCCGCTACCTCTCCGCACTCAAGGAGCTACACACCGACCAGTTTCGACACATTCACAGCGAGATGACCGCACAGAACCGCGCCTACGAGCAACGCCTCAAGGCCTTGGGTCAGAAAGCCATAAAAGCCATTGCCGATGCCGGACTTAACGACTCTGATTTCTACCAGGGCGCAAAAGGTGCCGGTGCATGGTTCCGCAGACTGGCCAACGGCACCGTCTCCAATCCTAACAGTTACGTGACCGACTTCCTGGAAGGCGACAAACTGGGCAGCGGCAAAACCAGCCCCGACACCCGCCAGCTCCTCGCCGACGTGAAACCCCTACTGCAACCCATTTTCTCCGACATCCAACAGCACCGTACCGACGGCGAACGCCTCTACAACACCCGAAAACTCCTGCTGAAAAACATCTATTCGCTGGCTCTCATCAACAAACTGAACGAGCTGGTTGGATCCTTCTCCAGGCAAAACGAGATTCTCCACATATCCGAATTCAACAAACGCATCGCCCAGGTGGTGCAGAACGAACCCACCCCCTTCATCTACGAACGGCTGGGCAACCGCTACCTCAACTACCTTATCGACGAATTCCAGGACACTTCCCGCATGCAGTGGCAGAACCTAGTGCCGCTCCTCGAAAACGGCGTGGGGGCAGGCCACACCTCCCTCGTGGTGGGCGACGGCAAACAGGCCATCTACCGTTTCCGCCAAGGCGAAGTGGGACAGTTCATCGCACTGCCACATGTCGACAACCCCGTCCACGGCCGCCTGCTTGAGCATCCCGGCATCAGCCAAATCTCCCGGCTCGAAAAGAACTTCCGTACCGCCGCCACTGTGGTCAACTTCAACAACGACTTCTTCGAATGGACCATCCGCAACCGCTTCGGCTCCAACCCCTACCTGACCGACATCTACATAGGGCAGGAAGATGGGGCCGACCTGCTGCAGCAACCCGTGAAACAAGGCGGCTATGTGCAGGCCGCATTTGTCGAACTCGACAAAGACCACACACCCCTGTGGCAGGAAATAGTGCGCGACATCCAGTCGCTCACCGCCCAACAGGGCTTCCGCTACCGCGACATCATGCTGATGGCACGCAAGAAGAAAGTGCTTGCCGAAATCTCCTCCTACCTGCAGTCAGCTGGCATCCCGGTGGTGTCCAGCGAGTCATTCCTGCTCTCCCAAAGCCGCGTGGTGATGGTGCTGGACAACCTGCTGCACTACCTCTTGGACTATAGCAACCGTGTGGCGGCGGCCAAAGTGCTGCTTGGCCTTAAATCACTGGGATTGATAAAGGCAAACCACGCCCACCGGTTCATTGAACGTTACGACACCGTCCCCCTCGAAAGCATACTGCTCGACGAAGGCCTTGAACTGAACTGCGCCCGCCTGCGCTCGCTCGACCTCTACGACTGCTGCGAAGAGGCCATCCGCATGCTCCACCTTAACGGCCTCGAAACCTCCTATGCCGCCACCTTACTCAACGAGGTGTCCAAATACTCCAACAACCACCGGCAGGACCTTGCCGAATTCCTGGAATGGTTCGACGAGAAGCGTGAGACCCTCTCCACCAGCACCGCCTCCGAACTCGACGCCATAAAGCTGATGACCATCCACAAAGCCAAAGGGCTCGAAGCCCCCATAGTGCTCTACCCCATCCTGAACGAGAAAGACCAAACCGACGACATCTGGGTCGAAACCCAGCCCGCCGACGGCCTCCCCCTCCCAGCCGCACTCGTCACCCCCAAAAAAGACTGCCCCACACTCTTCGACAACCAGTACAACGACGAAGTGCTCAAACGGGAAATGGACGCCATCAACATACTCTATGTAGCCCTCACTCGCCCGCGCGAAAAACTGATGCTCTACTGCCAACAACCACCCAAGGAATCGGGCAACGGCTACACCTCGCTGCTCTCCGACTATCTTACACAACGCGACGACACCTTCGAAGTGCGCCCCGGTGTGCTCGGCATCGGCACCAACAGCCCCAACGCCTCCTCCGCATCCGCCCAGCCCGCCCCCAACGGTCCCGTCACCCACCCCATCAACCACATCAGCTTCCCCTCATGGCAACGCCGCATCACCATTGCCGAACAATCCCAAAAACTCTTCGGCCAGCTGGACAACGCACCCATCCGCCTCGGCAACCACATGCACGAACTCCTGGCTCACATCAAATCCACCAACGACGCCGACCGCGTACTTCCCGAATACCTACAACTCAATCCTTTGACTCCCGACGAAAGCGCCCTCATCCAGAACCGCCTCCACGCCATGCTGCAACACCCCGAAGTGGCCCGTTTCTTCAATCCCGACTACCCCTGCATTAACGAATGCGATATTGCCTTCAACGGCACCGTTATCCGCCCCGACCGCATCGTCTTCACCCCTACCGAAGTGTGGGTAGTAGACTTCAAAACCGGCGCGCACAAACCCGAACACCACACCCAGGTGCTGCACTACTGCGACGCCCTCCAGGCCATGGGACACCCCTCAGTGAAAGGTTACCTCATCTACCTCCAGGATGACAACTGCCAAGTGGAGCGCTGCTAACCCACCTCACTCCGCTCCCCTCCCTTCTCCATCCACACTTAACCCGGCACCGACTCCGCTGCCGGCCGCCTGTGTCTTCGCTACCGTCCGTTCCACCTTCCCCCCCCCCCCCGCCCCCCCCGCCCCCCCCCCCCCCCCCCCCCCCCCCCCCCCCCCCCCCCCCCCCCCACCTTCCCCCCACCATGCGCTCCCCAGTCCCCCACCCCCCGCTCCACCTTCCACACCGTCCGCTCCGCCTTCCCCAACCCCCGCAGCACGGCATCTCCTCTTCCCCACCCAGCCGCCCCACCCATTCCGTCGCCCTAATCACTTATCTGCCACCCAATTCTATCATCCCTCCTCTCCCCTTGCCCCTCGCTCACCCTCAACCCCTACGCCAGCACTTCCAAAAATCCTTTTCACAGCTACGCTAAAAAGAAGCTTACTAAGAGCTGAAAAAGAGGTGATTAGTCAGCGAAGGCGAAACAGAATGTGTTTTCCTGAAATCGCTTGACAGATTGTTGCGGATTAAACCCAAATCGGTCAGTAGGCTGACTTGTTTTCTTGCTTGCTTATTCATGACCCTTTATGATATATCAGCATTCCTTTCGGCATCTTGTCTACATCGCTGCCTCGCCGTTGCCCGCTATGCTTCCGGCAGCGATGCGGAAATCTTTTTAAACAAATACTGACATGTCACAAATTTTATCGCCCGATTTGGGTCTATAGAATGTTAAAAAAGCGCGAAATATGAAAAAAAATGATAATAATCTAAATAATATTTGTATATTTGCAGCGTCGTATATTATGTCGAAGCGACATAAGTTCGTGAAAAATAACAATTATAAACAAAATATAGTTAATAACCTCTAAATATCTCTTTGTCATGAAAAAATTACTATTTTTGATGTTGCTGATGCTATGCTGCATTGGCATTGCCTTTGCAAAGCCTGTCGGTCCCGACCAGGCAAAGAAGGCTGCATTGACCTACATCAAGAAGGCTGTACCAGCCTATGCTAAATTAAGTGCCGAGAGTCTTGTCGATATTACATCGACAACGCCTTTCCGCGAGTTTTATGTCTTTTCTATCGACCAGAAAGGGTTCATCCTGGTGTCGGGCGACAACAGCGTTGTGCCCATTCTGGGCTACTCCACCTCCGGCAACTTTCCGGGCGAAAGCATGCCGGACAATTTCCGTGAATGGCTACAGGGCTACGAAAGAGAGATAGCCTACATGCGCGAGCATGTCGCCATTGAAAGCGAAGAACTCAATTCGCAGTGGCGGCAGCTGCTCGAAGATGACGGACCCGACATTACCGTGGTGATAGAGCCGCTGATTGCCACCACCTGGGCACAGACGGCATTCTACAACAACACCTGCCCCCTCGACGCCAATGCCCCCACAGGCTTCAACGGACACGTGCCTGCAGGACCAGTCGCCGTGGCAGTGGGCCAGATATTGAGATACTATAGGTGGCCTGAGTACTTGCCGGGGCATTACTATACCCATTCCACCTACGGTACACTATCAACTAGCCGTAATTATCAACCCTATTACAACATGCCCAACCATTTGACCTCATCAAGTTCAACCGACCAGGTGGATGCCGTGTCGGACCTGCTGTACGATATCGGCGTGTTTCTCGAAACGAATTACGGCGCCTCTGGCAGTTCGGCGAATCTCTATGTAAGTGACACGAGCTACCCCAGTGCCTATAAGTTACTGAAGTATTACAGCGATTACACCTGGGTAAGACGTATTCAGAAATCGAGTTACAGCAACAGCAGTTGGATTTCCAACATGAGACAACAATTATGGAATGAAATGCCGGTATTGTACCGTGGTTCGAGTACTGCCTCTGGCTCACATGTATTCATCCTTGACGGTTACACCAGCGACGACCAGTTCCACATCAACTGGGGCTGGGGCGGACAATGCGACGGATACTACACTATCGGATCACTAAACCCAAACGACTACGATTTCAATTCGGACAACTCCGCCTTGGTGGATATCACACCCCCGAAGCATAATATCACCGTGTCGGTCAACCCGCAGGGTGCCGGCCAGGTGGTGGGAACCCAAAACGGCGAACACCCAAGGGGCTATCAATATGAGGTGGCCGTAGAACCCGCCCCGGGCTACCGTGTGCTGAACATGACTAGGAACGGTGAAGATGTTGAGTATTATGCACATAATTTCAACACCCTTACCGAGGACGTGCACATCACCTACAACCTGGCTCCGGTGGAAGCTTCAGATCACTACTATTATTGCACATTCAATGAGGGTCAAACCGAAGACTGGGTGCTGGTGAACGGCAACCAGACCAACAAATGGTGCATTGGTAATGCCACCTCCTCCGAATGGTATGGGACAAGCCTGTATATTTCCGCCGACAATGGCGTGACCCAAAGTTACGATACTGCCGCCCGTTCTTATGTGTGGGCCTATCACGAGATGACCGTGCCGGCCGGCAGATATTTTGTACAATATTACTGGCAATGTATCGGAGAACATCACCCTAATTATGATTACGACTATATGCGTGTATTCCTCGTACCCGCAAACGTAACGCTGACGGCAGGTGTGATTCCCAGTAACGTTGGCACCGATTACTTTTCTCACTGGGTGCCTGACGGATGGATAAGCCTGAACGGGACAGATCCACTGAACGATTACTTAGGGGGCGGATGGGAAAGGTTCTCCGACGAGGTTGATGTGCCCGTGTCGGGCGATTACAAGCTGGTGGTTGTATGGATAAACGATGCCACCCAAGGCCGCCAGCCACCGGCGGGTATCGACCGTATCACGTTCCGCCCGGTCACACGCACCATCACCGTGATACCCGAGTACGACCTATTCGATAACACTTACTACGGAGGAGAAGTGACCAACTCAGGAGAGTACTATGCCGGCAACACCTGCACGCTGCATGCCACACCGTGGGACAGGACGGTATTCAGAGGATGGTACGACGGTGATGGGCAGCTGTTGTCGAGTGCCCCCACCTACAGCTTCACCGTGACGGACAACGACACCGTGTATGCCCGTTTTGAACACAACAGCAGATATTACTCCTGCATTTTCCACCCCAGGGACACCTCCGACTGGGTGTTTGTGAACGGCAACCAGACCAACAAGTGGTGCTTCGGACAGGCGGCAAGCTTGTGGGATGACGGCTATAGCCTGTATATCTCCAACAACGGCGGCGTGAGCAATTCCTACAGCACCAATGCAGGCTCTATCGTGTATGCCTACCGCCAACAGCCGCTTCCGGCAGGCGATTTCCATTTCTCGTGCGGTTGGAGGGCTAACGGCGAGAACAACTACGACTATATGCGCATTTTCGTTGCCCCCGTGACTGACACACTGATTGCCGGCGTTTTCCCGGACGGCACCACCGATCGCTACGGTTTCCGCGAAACCGTACCCGACGGATGGACACAATTGGGCTCCACTCCAAATTTCAACGGGGATACGCTTTGGTACGACTATTCGTGCGATATGCATATATATAACAGCTGGGGCTACCGACTGGTGTTCATGTGGTGCAACGACAACAGTGTCGGCAGCCAGCCCCCGGCAGCCGTGGGGCGTGTCCGTTTCGAGCCTATACAGTACACTGTTGCCGCCTCGGCCCTTCCCGCCAACGCCGGCACGGTGCTCGACACTGGCACCTTTACCAGCGGCTACTACTGCACGCTGACTGCCGTGTCTGCCCCAGGATACCGGTTTGCGGGTTGGAAAAATTTGACTTATAACGTCATTGAATCTACCGACTCGGTCTATAGTTTTAATGTGTGGAGAAACGAGAACCTGCAGGCTATTTTTGTGCCATCCAATCCCATAGAATACTGGTGCGCTTTCCGCACCACCGGAGAGGACGACACCACAGGATGGGTGCTGGTGAACGACGGCCAGACCAACCAGTGGTGCATCGGCAATGCCACTGCTGTCGACAACAACCGCAGCCTCTATATCTCTAACGACAACGGTGTGAGCAACGCTTACGATAATCGCAGTATATCCATCTCGTGGGCTTACCGCGAGTTTGACCTGATTGCCGGCATCTACGAGGTGAACTATGACTGGAAAGCCCAAGGCGAAAGCACCTTCGACTGGTTGCGGGCATTCCTCGTGCCCGATGAATACTCGTTGGTGGCAGGCCAATTCAACGGCAATAACTATTCATCGAGCGATAGAAACGTTCTGCCAAATGGCTGGATAAGCCTGTGCGGACCAGACAAACTCAACCTCCAATCGGACTGGCAGCAACATGCCGAAGATGTAGAAGTGACGACGGCAGGCCGCTATAAACTGGCATTCATGTGGGCTAATGACGGAAGCAGCGGCAGCCAGCCACCGGCAGCCGTGGACTACATACAACTGATACAGCCCACATGCCGCAAGGTAACCGGGGTCACCGTTTCCAATGTCACCAACTACTCATTCGACGCGGCATGGAATGCCAACGACTTGGCTACCTCGTGGCATGTCCACATCAATTTACCCCAAAGTGGCACGATATTCCATACCGTTGTCTCGTCGCCCTACTGCCAAATCACTGGCCTAAGCCCAAATACTGACTACGAATTAGCAATCACCCCAATCTGCAGCTCGACAAGCTACGGACAGAGCCTATACATCCCGGTGCATACTGCGTGCAATTCCATAGACCTACCCTACACACAGGACTTCGAGAATGAGGTAACCGGCGGCAGCACCAGCTCCTCCTTCGCGGAATGCTGGCACCGACTAAACAACGCAACTACCTATTTCGGTATTCCCTACATCTCCGGGACATCCTCCAACAACCACACCTACAACGGCAGCAAAAGCCTCTATTGGAATAATTCCACCTCATCCTCCTATGGCGACTACCAAGCGATTACGCTACCTTCTATTGATGTTTACACCTATCCTACCAACACGCTGCAACTCTACTTCTGGGCACGCAGAATCTCAGGTAACCCAGTCATAAAAGTAGGTGTGATGTCCGACCCCGACGACATCACCACCTTCACATTGATAGACACTGTGAACGTCACCACCGACCAGGCTTGGCATGAGTACATGGTTTCGCTGGAGAACTATACGGGCAGCGGTGAATTCGTGGCACTGCGCGCCGACCGCCCTGAAAGTGTCTCTTGGACTGTCTATCTCGACGACATCACACTCGAACAACGGCCCGCCTGCCCACGGGTGGAGAACATTGCCGTGCAAAACATTACTACCACCTCGGCCAACCTGACGTGGACTGAGCAGGGCTCGGCAACCAGCTGGACGGTGACGTACCTGCCCGAAGGCGGGTCACCCTCCGATGCTGTGACGTTGAATTCCTACAATAGCAATATTACCATTACCGGATTGGAGCCGAACACCTTATACACTGTTCAAATCACACCTATCTGCTCTTCTGGCTTAGCCGGAACCAACCAGACCATATTCCGCACAAACTGCACCAGTCTCGACAATCTACCCTACACCATGAACTTTGAAGAGTCGGAAGGCGTGACTTCAGGCAGCAGCACCAGAACCGCCTTTGTGGAATGCTGGCACCGCCTGAACAACGCCACAGTCTATTATGGTTATCCCTATGTGTTACATTCATCTACATATAACCACACTGACGACGGCAGTCAGGGGCTTTGTTGGTATTTAACAACCCAAAATGAATCCTATGGTAACTACCATGCTGTAGTGTTGCCCGGGGTCAACACCACAATCTACCCCATCAACACACTACAACTCTCCTTCTGGGCAAAGAATAGTTCCTACAGCAACATCATCATCCAGAACATCCAAGTGGGCGTGATGACCGATCCCAATGACATTGCCACTTTCTCCTCCTGGGAAACCATCACTTTGAACCATGACAATGAATGGCATGAATACATTTGTTCATTCGAAGGCTACACCGGAAGCGGTGCTTTTGTTGCCCTGCGCGCCGACACAGTGCCGAGCGGCAGCGACTCACGGTATACATACATGGACGATTTCACACTCGAAGTGATACCCCAGTGCGGAAGTCCCAGAGATTTATTGTTTAATAATGTGACAACGACGTCGGCGACTATTTCCTGGACTCCATCCAGACTTAGCCATAACAACTTTATCGTTGCTTACGGCACAGGAACCGACCCAAACACTATGGCCACCGTGTCGGCTACAGGAACAAGCGCTACACTGACTGGTCTGAGCGATGGCACCCAATACAACGTGTTTGTTAAAGCAGTGTGTGGCAGCGGTCTGGAGAGCGAATGGAGCAATATTTTCTCGTTCTCCACAATTACTATACCTTATGTTATCACTCAAAGCAATCCCTATGTCGAAAGCTTTGAAGGCTCCACCAAATGGCAGTTGATAAACGACCAGACTAACAAGTGGACTATCGGCAATGCCACCAACAATGGAGGAGCCAAAGCCCTGTACATCTCCAACGACATGGGCACGACCAATACCTACACCATCAGCAACCTCCAGTGGTCGTATGCCGTCAAGACCTTTGACTTCCCGGCAGGCAGCGTTCATTTCTCCTTCGACTGGAAAGCCTATGGTGAATCAAACTATGACTACCTCCGCGTGTTCCTCGTTCCTACCAGCAAACAACTCCTACCCCACATATCCCCTAATGAGCAATCGCCTAATGCCTTTAATTCTACTATTCCCGAAGGCTGGATAGCTCTCGATGGTGGCTCTAAATTGAATTTAGATTCCACTTGGAGTACAATTATCGACACCGTTGTCTTTGACGACGCAAGTACGTACAACATGGTGTTTATCTGGTGCAATGACGGTTCTGGCGGCACCCAGCCCCCCGCCGCCCTCGACAACATCATCATCACCACCGACGCCGTCGCCTGCAGCCCCATCACCCCCGCCGACCTCCCCTACACCGAGAACTTCGACAGTTACACAACCAGCACCACCGCCAAGACCGGCGTGCAGCCTCCTTGCTGGACTCTCGCCCACCAGTATGTAGCCATGTCTGACGCGAACAAGCCTACGATATACTACAAAGCCAGCTTCGCCCACTCCGGCAGCTACACCCTCTGCCTCAACTACCTCGGTATATACGCCATGCCCGAGTTCGACGGCGACATAAGCTCGCTCCAGCTCTCTTTCTTCCTCAGGCAGCCCAACGCCAAGTACCAGCTCCAGGTCGGCGTCTTGAACAGCCTCACCGATGTCGCCTCTTTCACTCCTGTGGCCACCATCGACAACAGCTCCACTGGCGTTGAACAGGTCTCCGTCGACTTCTCTTCATACTCCGGCAGCGGTCACTTCATCGCTTTCCGCAACATCCTCGCCTCCGGCAACTCCGGCAACTACAGCCTCAACTACATCGACGACATCTACCTCGAGCTCCGGCCCTCTTCCTGCCCAGCCATCTCGGCTGCCGACCTCCCATTTACGGAGAACTTCGACAGCTACACCACCTCCACCACCGCCAAGACTGGCATGGCTCCCGACTGCTGGACCCTCGCACACCAGGATGTTGCCATGGCCGACGAGTACAAACCCATGGTCTACTACGCCTCCGCTCACTCCCACAGCGGTAACTACTCCCTCATCCTCAACAAGCGCGGCATCTTCGCCATGCCCGAGTTTGATGGCGATGTCAGCACGCTGCAACTCTCCTTCTATGTCAAACAGTCCGCTGCCAAGTACCAGCTCCAGGTGGGCGTCATGTCCGACCTCTCCGACGCCAGTACTTTCGTGCCTGTCGCCACTATCAACAATTCCTCCACCTCCGCATCCGTCCTCCAGACTGTAGACTTTGCCTCTTACTCCGGCTCCGGTCGATATATCGCTTTCCGCAATATCCTCGCCTCCGGCTATTCCGGCGACTTCAGCCTCAACTATATCGACGACATCTCACTCGAGCTCCGTCCCTCTTCCTGCCCCGCCATCACTGTGGCCGACCTCCCCTTTACGGAGAACTTCGACTCATATACCACCTCCACTACCGCCAAGACCGGTGTGGCTCCCGACTGCTGGACCCTCGCACACCAGGATGTTGCCATGGCCGACGAGTACATGCCCATGGTCTACTACGCCTCCGCACACGCACACAGCGGTAACTACTCCCTCATCCTCAACAAGCGCGGCATCTTCGCCATGCCCGAGTTTGATGGCGACGTCAGCACGCTCCAGATCTCCTTCTACCTCAAGCAGACTCAGGCCAAGTTCCGCCTCCAGGTCGGTGTCATGTCCGACCTCTCCGACGCCAGTACCTTCGTGCCTGTCGCCACTATCAACAATTCCTCCACCTCCGAATCAGTCCTCCAGACTGTAGACTTCGCCTCTTACTCCGGCTCCGGCCGCTATATCGCTTTCCGCAATGTCCTCGCCTCCGGCTATTCCGGCGACTTCAGTCTCAACTACATCGACGACATCTCGCTCGAGCTCCGGCCCGCTTCATGCCCCGCCATCTCGGCTGCCGACCTCCCGTACACCGATAACTTCGACTCCTATACTACCTCCACCACCGCCAAGACCGGTGTGGCTCCCGACTGCTGGACCCTCGCTCACCAGGATGTTGCCATGACCGACGAGTACATGCCCATGGTCTACTACGCCTCCGTACACTCCCACAGCGGTAACTACTCCCTCATCCTCAACAAGCGCGGCATCTTCGCCATGCCCGAGTATGATGGCGACGTCAGCACGCTCCAACTCTCCTTCTACGTCAAGCAGTCCGCTGCCAAGTACCAGCTCCAGGTGGGCGTCATGTCCGACCTCTCCAACGCCAGTACCTTCGTGCCTGTCGCCACTATCAACAATTCCTCCACCTCCGAATCAGTCCTGCAGACTGTAGACTTCGCCTCTTACTCCGGCTCCGGTCGCTATATCGCTTTCCGCAATGTCCTCGCCTCCGGCTATTCCGGCGACTTCAGCCTCAACTACATCGACGACATCTCGCTCGAACTGCGGCCCGCCTCCTGCCCAGCCATCTCGGCTGCCGACCTCCCATACACCGATAACTTCGACTCCTATACTACCTCCACCACCGCCAAGACCGGCGTGGCTCCCGACTGCTGGACCCTCGCACACCTGGATGTTTCCATGACCGACGAGTACATGCCCATGGTCTACTACGCCTCCGCACACGCACACAGCGGTAACTACTCCCTCATCCTCAACAAGCGCGGCATCTTCGCCATGCCCGAGTTCGACGGCGATGTCAGCACACTGCAACTCTCCTTCTACCTCAAGCAGACTCAGGCCAAGTTCCGCCTCCAGGTCGGTGTAATGAATAGTCTCAACAATCCCGATTCATTTACTCCCGTCACAACCATTAACAACAGCACCACTGGCTCTGAATTTATCACCGTCGACTTCTCCGACTATACTGGTACCGGACGCTATATTGCTTTCCGCAATGTCCTCGCCTCCGGCTATTCCGGTGACTTCAGCCTCAACTACATAGATGATATCTTGCTCGAGCCGCGGTCCTCTTCATGCCCCGCCATCTCGGCAACCGACCTCCCATACACCGAGAACTTCGACTCCTATACAACTAGCACCACCGCCAAGACTGGTGTTGAACCCGACTGCTGGACTCTGGCCCATCAGTACGTCATCATGACCGATGAATACAAGCCCATGGTCTACTATGACTCCGCACACGCACACAGCGGTAACTACTCCCTCATCCTCAACAAGCGCGGCATCTACGCCATGCCCGAATTCGACGGCGATGTCAGCACACTGCAGCTCTCTTTCTACGTCAAACAGTCCGCTGCCAAGTACCAGCTCCAGGTGGGTGTGATGAACAGTCTTAGCGATGCCGATTCCTTCACTCCAGTCACAACTATCAACAACAGCTCCACAGGCTCTGAATTTGTCATCGTCGACTTCTCCGACTACACTGGTACTGGCCATTATATCGCTTTCCGCAATATCCTCGCCTCCGGCTATTCCGGCGACTACAGCCTCAACTATATCGACGACCTCCGGCTCGAAACTCGCTGCGCCATCTATCCCGACGAGCTCCCATACTCCGACAACTTCGACTCCTACACCACCTCCACCACTGCCAAGACTGGCGTGTCGGTTCCTTGCTGGACTCTCACACACCAGGATGTAGCCATGGCCGACGAGTACAAACCCATGGTTTACTACTCTTCTGCACACTCCCACAGCAGTGACTACTCCCTCATCCTCAACAAGCGCGGCATCTTCGCTATGCCACAGTACGTCGGCAATGTCCGTGACCTGCAGCTCTCCTTCTACGTCAGACAGTCCGCAGCCAAGTACCAGCTCCAAGTCGGTGTCATGTCCGACCTCTCCGACGCCAGTACCTTCGTGCCTGTCGCCACTATCAACAACTCTTCCACCTCAGCTTCCGTCCTGCAGACTGTAAACTTCTCTTCTTATTCTGGCTCCGGTCGCTATATCGCTTTCCGCAATATCCTCGCCCCTGGCTATTCTGGCGACTTCAGCCTCAACTACATCGACGACATCACGCTCAGCCTCGCGGCATCCAAAGGACTTGACGGCAACGGGAACGATGTCTCCGACAATGAGCCTCTCTCCCAGAAATGGATGACCGTCTTCCCCAACCCGACTTCCGGCATGATTACCGTCGAAGCTGACGGCGAGATTGAACGTATCGACATCTTCGACTACACGGGTCGCTGCGTTGCAACAGTCGAGCACCAGTCCTCCGTCGACCTCAGCGGTTTCGCCTCTGGTCTGTACACGCTCCGCTGCACTCTGCCCGACCGCATCGAAGTCCGCCGTGTTGTGAAGCAATAACTTGAAAGGAGAATATACGAGCGAATAACATACCCTCGTCATATTCTACCATAACACTCTCAATCAAGGCACTCCACTCGGGGTGCCTTGATTTTTTCTTCATACCCCAAAGGCAAATGTAACCCCTAAATCACTATACCCAAATCGGTCATTAGGCCGACTATTCAATCATACTTGTCTTTTTAGATCTGTTTAAGCAATATCCTCATTTCTTTCGGCCGGCAACATCCTTGTCTCGCCATAGCCTTGTTTCCTTCCTCCCTGCCCTCTCGCTCACCCTCAACCCCTACGCCAGCACTTCCAAAAATCCTTTTCACCGCTACGCTGAAAAGAAGCTTACTAAGAGATTAACAAGAGGTGAACAGTTAGCGAAGGTGCAACAAGACTCCACCTGTCGCAGACTATATGTGATGGGGAATAGGGCACTTGGGCATTTGTTTTCGGATTGGAAACGCTTGGTTTCGCCTTTCCGGGTAGGGACTTGCGATGGCGGTCGGTTGGTCGAGGTGTGGAGAAAAAGATGCAGTTGCAAATACAATATAGCGATATGGGATAAAGCCATAGGGATGAAAGAAAAAGGCCATGAGAATAAATATTTTTTGAAATGTAAAAAAAACATCGTATCTTTGTCAATCTAAATAGTTGCTAACAAAAGATATTAATATAATGGAAGACAGCAAATTGTTCAGCGAATTCCCGCCGGTTTCGACCGAAAAATGGGAAGAAGTCATTAATAAAGACCTCAAAGGAGCCGACTATGAAAAGAAACTGGTATGGCGCACTATAGAGGGATTCAAAGTAAAGCCCTATTACCGTGCGGAAGACCTTGAAGGTTTGGAATACCTTGACTCGAACCCCGGCCAAAAGCCCTATACCCGCGGAAAGCATGTGGCGGACAATGTGTGGGATGTGAGACAGGATATTTTTGAGGAAGATATAGCTAAAGCCAACAGCATAGGAGTGGATGCGGTGAAGCGCGGAGCCACAGCCTTGGGATTGAATGCGATGAGAGTGAAGACGCTTGGCGACATTGAAGCCTTGATGAAGGGGATAAACCCGGAAGAGGTGAAAATAAACTTCGTGTGTTCGGAGGACTATCTTTCGACGTTGAAACTGTATGCAGAGTATGTGGGAAAAGTAGGCTGCGACAAGGAGAAAGTGATGGGGAGCTGCGAATTCGACATGTTCCGCTATGCATTGACATTCGGACGTTTTCACCGTGGCGAAGAGGGAGACCTGCAGGCTGCGAAAGAGCTGGTAGAGTATGCCCATGAACATCTGCCCAAATTCAGAGTGCTGACAGTGCACGGGAGTGCGCTTCACAACGCTGGGAGCAACATAGTGCAGGAATTAGGATTCAGCCTGGCGGCTGCCAACGAGATGGTGTCGCGGTTGACCGACATGGGGTGCAAGATGGAACATGTGGGGCGTTCGATAGTGCTGAATGTGGGAGTAGGCAGCACCTACTTCATGGAGATAGCGAAGATACGCGCAGCCCGGTTGCTGTGGAGCAAGATAGTGGAGCAATACAAGCCGGAGTGCGACTGCCCGTACAAGCTATATATCAACGCCACCACAAGCCGCTGGAACCAGTCGGTATATGACCCATACGTGAACATGCTGCGCTCGACAACAGAAGCGATGTCGTCGGCCATAGCCGGTGCGGACAGTATATCGGTGTTGCCGTTTGACAGTGCCTTCAAGGAGGCAGACGATTTCGGTTACCGCATAGCCCGGAACCAGCAATTGCTGCTGAAGGAGGAGTCGTATCTGGACAAGATAGTGGACCCCGCAGCAGGCAGTTACTATATAGAGAATTTGACCAACGAAATAGCCCGTGGCGCATGGGAGCACTTCATGAAAGTGGAGCAGGCCGGCGGCATGTGCAAGGCCCTGAGAGCCGGATTGGTGCAGGACGAAGTGGCTGCGACAGCCCAACAGAGGGATATGGATATAGCCACCCGCAAGACCACCATATTGGGAACCAACCAGTATCCGAACCTGACAGAGACCATGAAAGAGAAGGTGACAGAGAGAGAGATGTGCTGCGAAGGGTGCTGCAAAGGGGACGAAGTGAAGACCCTGCGTCAATACCGCGGAGCAGAGGCGTTTGAACAGATGAGGCTGGCAACGGAGAAGAGTGGAAAGTGCCCCAAAGTGTTCCTCTTGACCTATGGCAATCTGGCCATGCGCAAAGCCCGCTCGGGATTTGCCACGAATTTCTTCGGAGTGGCCGGATACAAGATAATTGACAACGCAGGATTCAAGAGCGCCGAAGAGGGAGTGAAAGCGGCATTGGAAGCCCAGGCTGACATAGTAGTGCTCTGTTCGAGCGACGACGAATATGCCGAGATCACCGAACAGGCCTGCAAGGGCTTGAAAGGGAAGGTGAAGAGCATAGTGCTGGCCGGGTATCCCAAGGAGATGGTTGAAACCTATAAAGGGTATGGCATTGACGAGTTTATACACGTAAAGACCAACGTACTGGAATGCCTTACCAATTTCCAGAAACTCTTCGGCATAGAATAGCGAGTGAGATCATTCCCAAAACTTGACAGATACATACTGCTCAAGTATCTGAAGACTTTCTTGCTGGCGATGGCGCTGATAATAGTCATCGTCATAACATTCGATGTATCGGAAAAATTAGACGACTTCCTTGGCGGAAATGCTCCGTTGAAGGAAGTCGCCTTTAAATACTACCTGAACTTCATACCGGGATTTGTGAACCTGTATAGCCCGTTGTTCATCTTTATCAGTGTGATATTCTTCACTTCGAAACTGGCGGGCAACACAGAAATCATTGCCATATTGGGGAGCGGCATAAGCTACCGTCGCATGCTGAGGCCCTATTTGTACGGGTCGACAATAGTGGCGTTGATAGTGTTGGCATTCGGGAACTTCCTGATACCCGTGAACAACAAGGCATTGGACGAATTTGAGAACCAATATATTTACACACATAAGCCCAACTATTACAGCAACCTGCATTTCCAACTCAGGCCCGGCGTTCAGATATATGCCGAGAGTTACGACTCGAAGACGTTGCGGGTGAACCAGTTTCACAGAGACGTGTATGACTCGTGCAACAGGCTGAGTGACAGAATCACGTGTTCGAGCATACGGTATGACACCGTGAGCGGGAAATGGGACTGCACGGACTTTGTGCACCATACAATAGACGGACAGAAAGAGCATCTGTCGCGCGACAGCCAATCGATGCGGAACCTGGGAGTGACCCCCGACGACTTCAATTCCTTCTCGCAGAACATCGGTACCATGAACTCGATAGAGCTATTCCAATACATACGGGAAGAGAAGATGCGCGGGTCGGCGGCTGTGATTTCGGCAAAGATAGAGCTGTATCAGCGGCTACTGAACCCGTTTGCCATCATCATCATGACCTTTATAGGCGTGGGGGTGTCTAGCCGGAAGACACGCGGCGGAATCGGGGTGCATCTGGCAATAGGCATCACACTGGCCTTTGCCTTCATTGTGTTCATGAAAGTGTCGACGGTGTATGCGGTGTTCGGCACATTGAACCCCTTTATGGCCGTGCTGCTGCCCCAGCTGATATTCGGAATCATAGCAGTGTATATGATAAGGACGGCACCCAAATAGGAGTGAGCAATAATACATCAACAATATGACAATAAAAGAGATAGAACAAAACATAATAGAGGAGTTTGCCTGCTATGAAGAATGGTTGGACAAATATGCCTACATCATTGAGTTGGGCAAGGAGTGCCCAGAGATAGACCCAGCCGACAAGACCGAGAATAACCTGATAAGGGGATGCCAAAGCCGGGTGTGGCTGAGCTGCCGCCATGAGAACGGACGGCTATGGTTCAAGGCCGACAGCGACGCGGTGATAACCAAAGGAATAATCAGCCTGCTGATACGGGCATTGGACGGACAGACCCCAAAGGATATACTTGAAGCGGACCTTCATTTTATAGACGAGATAGGACTGAAAGAGCACCTCTCCCCTACCCGTTCGAACGGATTGACGTCGATGGTGAAACAGATGAAACTGTATGCACTGGCCTATTCGCAACAAGACAAGGCCAATCAATGACACACCCAACGAGGATGGGAACATCCTTGCCAAACAAAAACAATACCCAGCCATGGAACCCAACAAAGAAACCTTGAAATCGGCAATAATAAACTGCCTGAGAAACATCTATGACCCCGAGATACCGGTAAATATATACGACCTGGGGCTGATATACAACATAGACCTCGACGATGAGTTCAATGCCAAGATATTGATGACCATGACTGCGCCGGACTGTCCGGAGGCGGAATACATGTTTATGCAAGTGAAGCAGATGGTGGGTTATATACAAGGGATAAAATCGGTGGATGTGGAGTTGACCTTCGACCCGCCATGGGACTATAACAACCTGAGCGACGAAGTGAAAATAGATTTAGGACTAATGTAGCCACAGATGAAACTGCAGGACATACTGGACAAACGACACCTGAAGTTTGTGGGCAAACAAGCCCCCGAGGAGAGCACGTCGCTGAGCCGTCTTGCAGTGAGACGATTTTGCCGAAACAAACTGTCGGTGGCGAGCTTGGTGGTGATAGGACTGTTTGTGTTGATGGCAGTGCTGGGATACCTGATAACCCCCGACAGCACACCTTATTGCAACCAACAATATTTGGAGCTGGCCACGCTGAAACCCTTCTCGAAAGTGTCGTTCACCTATGTGGACGACAGCCTGCCGACCGAGAAGAGGGGATGGATACACAAAATGCTTTACGGGGAGCCGTTGCAATACACCGCCATTCCCACCCACAAGATAACTTATAGCGCCGACAGCGCCTATATAGAGACCTACACGGGGAGCATCCCCAACGACGGAGAGATACGCGCAGTGGGGCGAAAACAGATAGTAGGGACAGAGAACAGGACATTTGTGCTGGGCACCGATGCATACGGGCGCGATGTGCTGAGTATGATAATGATAGGTAGCCGGGTAAGCCTTTCGGTAGGTTTTATAGCAGTGGCGATAGCCCTACTGATAGGCATCACATTGGGAGCCTTGGCGGCCTACTATGGCGGATGGGTGGACAACCTGATAACCTGGTTTATAAATGTAGTGTGGTCGATACCCACGGTGCTGCTGGTGATTGCCATCACCTTTGCATTGGGCAAAGGGTTCTGGCAGGTGTTCATAGCCGTGGGGCTAACCATGTGGGTGGACATAGCGCGAGTGGTGCGCGGGCAGGTATACAGTATCAAGGAGAAAGAATATATAGAGGCCACCCGGGCACTGGGGTTCAGTACGTTCAGAACCATATTCCGGCATATACTGCCCAACATCACTGGGGCAGTGATTGTGGTGACGGCCTCGAACTTTGCCAGTGCAATATTGTTAGAAGCCGGATTAAGTTTTTTGGGTATCGGGGTTCAACCCCCAATGCCGTCGTGGGGGACGATGGTGAAAGAGAACTACAGCTACATACTGCTGGACAGCGCATATCTTGCCCTGCTGCCGGGAGTGGCGATAATGCTCATAGTGCTGGCGTTTATGCTGCTAGGGAATGGGATACGCGACGCATTGGACATTAAATCATGACAGTATGCGATGATAGATATAATAAATGTGAAAAATAACTAAAAAAGATTACAACATACATTGTTAAAAAAAAAAGATGTATATTTGCAAAATAATATAGGAACAAAAACGAACAAAAAAAGCATTATAAACTATTAAAAAACAACACACAAAATGAAAAACACATTTAAATTTTTCAGCCTGATGATGGTTGCAGGTGCACTGCTTTTTGCAAGCTGCACAAAGGAACCCGCAAAACCTGTGACCCCCAAGTACACTGTTAACGTTACCGCTAACGACAACACCATGGGTACCGTTACTGGCGGCGGCGTTTATGATTCCGCATCCACCATCACAATCACCGCTACCCCTAATGAGGGTTACGTTTTCGTAAACTGGAATGATGGCAACACCCAGAATCCCCGCACCCTCACCGTTACCGCAAACGCTAACTTCATGGCCAACTTTGACGAAGCTTCGAGCCTGAAAGTTACCTTTGGTACTGAGACCTGGAAAGCCACCACTACCCTTGGTAAAGACTATTCCTCGATGGGATACTTACAGCTGGCTGCTTACAAAGACTACGATCGCGACGACACCCCCTCCATCAGTGGTTACACCGGTGTGAACCCCGGCAACTATACCCATAATCAGGGCGACTACTACTATTTCTTCTATTTTGAATTTGACGACCAATACTATGTTGATGACCAGGGTTTACTTGGCCCAGCTGGTTCTGAATATCCTGTTTGGCAGCCCGGTACCGGTACTTTCCGCACCTCTATCACCGCTATCGACCTGAACGCTAGAACCATCACAGCTACCGCTGAGGGCAATCCCTTCAACATTGAAAGCTATCTTCAGACTGGCACCCAGGATGATACCCGCAACTTTACCATTGTTTTCAAGAACGCTTCATGGGAAAGTGCTGATTCAAAAGGCCTGATGCCCAAAAACCATGCAATGGCTCTTGTTAAATAAGATTGCCACTACTTTTCATCACTATCTTAAAAATAATAAGAAATGAAAAAGAGTTTTCGCACTATTGCATGTTTAATCGCTGTTATGGGACTTGCTGTTGCCTGCAACAACAATAACCAACCCGCAGAAGTGATTGACACTGTAATTCCACCTATTGATACCGTAGTTGCCGAACCTGTCGACACCGTTGTTGTTGAAGAGGTTGTTGCCGAAGAGCCCGTGAAACAGGCTCCCGCCAAGAAAAAAGCAACCACCAAGAAAAAAGAAGAACCCAAACTTGGTGAATCCGTCACCACAAAAGACGGTGTGGTTATTTCCACAGCTGGCGCTACCATGAAAGTCGGTACTAAAGACGGAAAATTCAATGGCGAGACCAGTATTACCACCAAAGATGGCGTGACCATTGAGACTACCAGCAAAGGTAAACTTAAAAAGAAAGAATAGTTAAATCTTTCACGATAAAGAGACTGCACGTAAAAAACTGTGCAGTCTCTTTTTTATAAGTTATGGTTTGATAATTTGAAACCCCTTCGGCCTTTAGAAACCGTGTCCGGGAGGGGTTAAATCAATGGAAATACCACTGCACCAACCCATAAAACAAGATTCATTCAACGTCTGGATATGAAAATATATAAAACAATACCGTTACTCATGATGAGTGCACTGGCACTGATGAGTGCCTGCAACAATGATGAAAAGGAGATAAGAGTAGTTGCATACAACTATTCGTACGCATTGGCCAACTACAAGGTAGAAGATGCAACACAGTACTGTACAAAAGAGACACAGGAAACAAGTCTGGCTTATGGATTGGAACTCATGAAAGGAGTTTCGGCCGAGTATATCGCATCGGACACACCCGCGACCATAGAGATAGAGGGAATAGAGATGACAAGCGATACTACCGCCACTGCTCAATACCATAAAAAGACTCCCATAAAGGATTTCATGGCCAAAGTGAATATAGTGAAACGTGATGGGAAATGGTTGGTCCACGACCCCATGGTAACGACACAGGATAGTAAAAACCAAGAGGAAAAAGTAGTAGTGGCCGACACAATAAAGAGAAACGGGAAAGAGGTAGTATTATACCACTTCGAGCCGAAGAAAGAGAAATAATAATGCCTTGACCGACAGCGAAGGGCTGCTTGCTGTCATGACCTATAGAGGCCTCGTCCTGGCCTACCGGTAGCGCATTATGAAAAGGGTTTGATTGCCCATAGAAAGGACGAGAGAAAGAGAGAAATGTCGTTAGAGCTCGGCAAGCCGACGGCCCAAACGGGCGGTGACGGAATCGCACATGCGGTGGTAGATTTCGGGATGATGGACATACCAATCGATGCTGCGTTCGAAATCATCGCTGGTGATATTGTATCGGGATAAAAGGGTATCGTAGGAAGCAATCATTTCGGGCTGGAGAGTGTCGAACTGGTAGTGGGATTGGATGGCATAAAAACCTTCTAATATATAGGCATTTTCGAGAAATGAGGCCATCGTCTCCTCATCCATAACATTGGAAGGACGGGAATTGCCATTGCAGGAAAGGATTGCCATAAACAGGAGCAAAGAAACTGATAATGTGACAAGTCGAGCTTTTTTCATAACAAATGAAAGTATCTATTAGGAATGCAAAAGTACATATTTTTTGCCGTTTTGAGAAAAAAAAGTTGCTATATCAAAAAAAGTTCGTATCTTTGCACTCGATTTCAAGAAGAAAAATATGGCTTAAAAGCTACATAAGGGAGTATAGCTCAGTCGGTTTAGAGCATCTGCCTTACAAGCAGAGGGTCATTGGTTCGAATCCAATTACTCCCACAAAACGAACAGCGAGAACAATCTTGCTGTTTTTTTTTTATATAAAATGGGCTAACGAAAACAAAATAGCGACCACATACAACAAAAACGGGAAAACAGAGTTATGTATAAACTCGCCAAAATAGCACAAAAGTAATTATAAAGACAGTAATGCCTTTGACACCAAACGATATACTGAAAAAGTACTGGGGACACGACACCTTCAGACCCTTACAGGAAGAGGCCATCAACTCTATCTTGCAGGGAAGAGACACGTTGGTGTTGTTGCCCACCGGCGGCGGGAAGTCCATCTGCTATCAGATTCCGGCATTGATGAATGACGGGCTCTGCTTAGTAGTGTCGCCCCTTATATCGTTGATGAAAGACCAAGTGCAGAAGCTGCGAGAAAAGGGAATCAAGGCTGCATGCCTGGTGTCCGGCACCACCGGCACAGAACAGGAGATAGTATTCAACAACTGCATTTACGGGAAGATAAAACTACTATACGTCTCGCCTGAGCGGTTGCGGCAAAGAGTATTCATAGAACACTTCAGGCAAATGAAGGTCAGCATGATTGCCGTTGATGAAGCACACTGCATATCGCAGTGGGGTTATGACTTCCGCCCGGCATATCTAGAGATTGCCCAAATAAGAATATACCATGAGAATGCCCCCATAATGGCCCTTACCGCGACAGCCACCCCAGCCGTGATAGAGGACATCAGAACACAACTGCAGTTCAAACAGAAAGGACAGGTATTGCAGACGAGCTTTGAGCGGCCGAACCTTGCCTACATGGTGTTCCACGAGGAGGACAAACTGGGGCGGATGCTTAGAATAGCCCGCAACGTGAAAGGGTCAGGCATAGTGTACGTGCGAAACCGACGCCGTACGCGAGAATTGGCAAACCACTTTATTGCCAACGGCATCAGTGCCGCATACTATCATGCCGGACTCGATGCCAAAGAAAGGGACATGGCACAACTGAGATGGATGAAAGATGAGGTGTCGGTCATGGTGGCCACCAATGCCTTTGGTATGGGAATTGACAAACCCAATGTGAAGTATGTGATACATTTGGACATTCCATCCTCGCTCGAAGCCTATTTCCAAGAAGCAGGCAGGGCAGGAAGAGACGGGAACCTGTCGTATGCCGTGCTGCTATACGACAACAACGACTTGGACAATTTGGAGACCAATTTCAACACCAACTATCCCACAAGGCAACAGATAGCAAATGCCTACCGCGCTGTATGTAACTACTACCAGATTCCACTGGGGGCCGGCTCCGACTGTCAGTTTGATTTTGACATGGAGGCCATTTGCAGTACCTACCATTTCAATATAGTGGAATTTTACAATTCACTGTTCTTCCTCGAACGGGAAGGAATGCTGGCAGTGCCTGAGCGGAATGATGCCGAATCGTCGCTGCATGTGCCCATCAGCCGAGAGGAAATCCATTTCTTCGGAGTCAAGAATCCCCGGTATGCCGATTTGCTGAATCTGATATTGCGCATGTACGGGGGGCTGTTCACTGACTTCACACCCATATCCGAACGTGCCTTGGCACGCCGCCTCTATCTTAGCGAAGAACAGGTAGCCAACATGCTGTTCCACATGGATGCCCTGAAAGTGATTAACTATAAAGCGAAGAAAAAATCGCCTCAAATCATATTCACCTCACCACGCGTCGACGCCAAGGACATTATGCTGAGCGACAGCAATTACAAAAGGCTGAAGCAACATGCCCTCGAGCGGTTGAACGCCATGAAGGAGTATGTGCTTGCCACATCGGGATGCCGCAGCCAATTATTATTACATTATTTCGGAGAAACCACATCGCCCGAATGCAACCACTGCGACCTCTGCCTGACGAAGCACCGACATCAAACATCAAACAGTGCAACACTTCGGGAAAAGATTCTGAATGTGATTATGGAACGGCCCATGCGTGCCGACGAAATTTTAGAAAGATGTGGCGACATTGATGAGACCGCACTGAACAAAGAACTCCAAGCCCTGGTAGATGAACGTATACTATCAATCAATAAATACCTTCAGTTCTTTAAATAACGCACTATACAGAAAACAAGCAAAAACAGCAATTAAAGAGTACTATTATATTAGCCATCAATTAAATACATACAGTTATTAACCATCTATTCTCTTAATCACAACACAGCGCAAAGAAATTAACATCAAAAAAATAAAAAAAATTTATGCGTTTTGCAACAAAATCAATTTTCATGTGTCATATATCGTGAAGAAAAATATAAAAAGGAAAAAACTACTTCAATATAAAAGTGAAATGAAACGACTAATACTACTTACAACATTCCTACTTGCGACACTGGTCATTGTGGCACAAGAAAACAACTATTGTAGAGGATTAAAAAATCCCACATCATTTGTTATTGCAGGAGGTACTAATTTTGCCGAAGCACAATGGTATGGCTTTGAAGGCGGAAAATTTGCCCAGGAAAGCCAATGTGGAAACTGGGGCATGTATAACTGGGGGTCACAAATACCCGCTTCACAGCTGGAGTCCCGTTCTTCCGGTTCGAACTGCAAAAACGGTAACTCACTGAATATCCATGGTCAGCAAGACTATAACTACCGTTTCGTCATCAAAGGCCCTGGTTACGACCCTCACACTTCAAACCGACTCTCATATCTGCCCCCCGACTCCTCTTACACAAGTTCTATCCGACTGGGGAACAACTGCGGTGGACAGCACGAAGCTGAGATGCTCTGCTACCAATTCAAAGTTCGCCCCCAAAATTCGCTTATTTTCATCTGGTATGCCCTTTCGCTGGAGAACGGACTTCACAGCGTTTCCGAAAACCCCGAATTTGCCATCGAGATTGAACGCAAAGTGGGTACTAATACTTGGCAACGTATTGGTGGAGACACGCTCTGTTACATACGTCCCACCCCTGCCACCGGCACCACCAATTATGCCCCCTTCTATATCGGCAGCACGGGCCTGCAAACTGGCGGCTCCTATGGTTGCAACATCTACCTGCCGTGGAACAAGGTGGCCATCAATCTAAACAACTATCTGTACGAAACCATACGTATCAAAATTGGTGCCGGCGACTGTAGCATGTCCGAGCACTATTCTTGCGCCTATATCGCTGGTGAATGCCAAGCCATGGAGATTAAAAGTTCAGGATGCCCTGCCGGTGCCACCACTGTAGTTGATACCCTCCGCGCCCCTTCCGGATTGAGCAATTATGTATGGTACAAATGTAATTCGGGTATGGAAGGCATCGGAAGCCTCATGGAGGTTCCTGAGAACATCAACTTCACACGCCTCACCCCCCTCACCAGCACCAACAATACTTATCTTTGCAATATCAACGACTTCTTACTCACTGAAGGTTCCAATGCCGGAAACTACACTGATGTACAGGTATTCCGCTGCGACATGACATCTGCCATGAACCCCGACTACCCCTTCGTATCGAAAGTATATGTCAGTGTACAGAATACCAAACCACAGGTTTTTATTGATACACTTAAAACATGTGACGGCGACCTCACCCTTATCAATAAGAGCTATGTTCCCAACAACATAACAGGTTGCGACACTGCCAGGTCACGCTGGACCATCTGGGACCGTCAAGGGCTACACTCCTACACTGGAGGTACTGTCCGTCACCGCTTTGACACCATCGGTACCTACAATGTAAATGTACGTTCTTTCTTCCGCGACGACACTACCTGCTACAGTGAATCCACCTACCCCGTCCATGTGCTGGGCCGTCCCACCACCCGCATGGAATTATCCAGCAACGAGGTCTGCGACTCCGAAATGGTTGTGCTGCGCGATGTCACTCAAGGCTCTGTCCGCCGCGACTGGATTATCCACGACTCCATCAACGACACCATCTTCGGCCGTCGCACCAATAACGACAACTTAGAGCTGCGTCGCATCTTCGAAAACTACAAGAACCCCGTAGAACTCCGTGCCTATAACGGTCTCTTCTGCCGCGACTCCGTCAACACCTACGACACCATCTGGTGCACCGCCAGCACATTCGACACCATCGAAGTGTTCCAGCATCCCGAACTCATTGTCACTGGCGACACCGTGGTCTGCAACGGTCAGGAAACAGATATCACCGTCGCCACCGAAACCGAGGGTTGCACCTACAAATGGTACTTACATATTGACGACGACAACCAAATTGCCAACGGACAGACACTACGCGTTATGCCCTATGACGACACCTGCAAATACTACGTGAAGGTAATCAGTGCCAAACAGTGCGTCGCATGGGACAGTGTCAACGCATACCGTGTCAATCCCAAACTCTCCATTTCCCGACACGACATGTGTGCCGGCGACGAAGTCACCCTCACTGCCGATGCCGCCTACAGCTATTCCTGGTCTTCCTCTCCCACCGACTCCACCCTCCTCAACCAGCTTGAGCCCGACGGCCATGGGCCTTCAATCCTCACCGTGAAACCCAAGGAAACCACCGTCTACACCCTTGTGGGCCACGGCACCAACGATTGCAACGCTAACCCCTTGACCGAGACAATCAACGTCCATCAAATCCCCATCGCCACCGTGAAGTACAACCCCGCTTTTGTCGACTCCGACAACCCTGTGGTCACCTTCACCGACGACTCCCCCTACAGCGTCCGTCGCGTATGGTATTTCGATGAAGGTGTGGGTCAGGAAATCACCTCTCCCTGCAGCCACAACTTCGGCGAGGTCTCTTCCGACTCGGTCAACGTTACCCTCGTGGCATACAACGACCTCGAATGCTCCGACACACTCGTCTTCCGTCTTCCCGTCACCCAGTTCACTTTCTACGCTCCCAACGTGTTCAACCCCGAGCGTCCCGACAACAACACCTTCAGTATCTTCACCGCCAACGAGCAGGAGATGTTCTCCGTGTTCATCTACGACCGCAATGGACGCCTTGTCTACACTTCCGAAGACCTCCATTTCAAATGGGACGGCACTACTGCCGACGGTATCAAGTGCCCGCAAGGCACCTATGCATGGGTCATCCGCTACCGTCGCCCCAGCACCGAGGACATCGTTACCCAGAAAGGCACTGTCACGCTGTTGCGATAATCTAATTTCATCCACAAATATTAGATTACTTCTTGTAACTAATAAACCCATTCGTCCCCTGCAGCAACCTCGTTGCAGGGGGCGTTTTTTATTTTATAGTCACACCTCAAAGATAACAAAAGGCACCGTGTCTGCTTCCTTGATTAGGCATAGACAGTTCTTCCCCCGACGGGGGCCTTCTCGTCCTAAAGAAATCCAAGAATGAATTACATAAAAAAGGGCGGATTACTTACCGCCCATCATATTTATCAATTCTATGTATAACCTAACCGTGGGCAATCCCATTACATTGTAAAAACAGCCCTCTATCCTCTCTATTCCCACCATGCCTATCCATTCTTGAATCCCATAGGCACCAGCCTTGTCAAATGGCTTATAAGTGTCCACATAAAAGGATATTTCATCGTCTGTTAGATTGCGGAAAAACACATGGGTGCACTCTGTAAAGCTCTCCTGTCCTTTCTGACCACGCAGGCATACCCCGGTATACACCTGATGCACGTCACCCGAAAGGTCATTCAACATTTCAATAGCCTCTTGGCGACTATGGGGCTTGCCCAATACCTTGCCTCGATGAACCACCACGGTATCGGCCGTCACCAATACCTCACTGGGTCCTATCTCATACCGATACCCTGTAGCCTTCTTGCAAGCTATAGCCTCAGCCACATTATCGACTGCAATATCAGCTTCCAATCGCTCATCCACATCAATATCAACAACTCGAAACTCCAACCCCAGCTGCCCTATTAGCTCGCGCCGGCGTGGAGATTTGGAAGCCAGCAATAACTTCACTGTCATCTGCTCTTCTTGGCTGTATTGTCCTGCATGGAGGTCATCTGCCCTTCTTTAAACTGGGCCACAACACCCTCCTTGCCATATTTATCATACCATATCCACTTGCCGTTCTTCATACCGTTCACAAAAGTACCCGTCTCCTCAGGGTAACCGGCGGTATTGTAACGTTCATACTTGCCGTCACGAACACCATTCACATAATTCTCGGACAGTTCAACTTTGCCATTGGGATGGTAACGGACAGTCTTGCCGTGCTGCAAGTCATCCTTATAGTTCATCTCGTAACGAACGCTGCCATCGTCGTACACGCCACGCCACAAGCCCTCTTTCTTCCCATTATGGAAACTGCCGGTATAGTCCAACTTCCCGTCTTCATACCAGGCGGTCCAGGTGCCTTCCTCCTTGTCGTTTACATACTGACCTTGGTGAAGTTTCTGGCCACTCTCGTACCAAGTGGTCCACAAACCTTGACGATAACCATTGTTATATTCTCCCTCGCGCCATTTCTCGCCAGTCTCATAGTAATATGTCCACACTCCAGTCTCGTTTCCGTCCGTATAATGTCCACGGATACCCACTTTGCCGTTGGTACGCCAGTAGAAAATCCATTCGCCTTCCTGCTCGCCCTGTACCAAATCGCCTTCGTGATCTTTCTGTCCATTGGCGGTCCACCAGATAGCATGGCCTTCCAGTTCACCATCCACATATTCACCTTCGAATTTCAGCTTACCATTCTCGTGCCACTCGCGGGTTTTGCCTTCTTTCACTCCATTCACGTATGGCACCTCGTCCCTCTTCTGGCCCTTATTATACCACGAAACGAACATACCCTCTTTCTTGCCGTCCACAACTTTCACCTCACTCTGCAATTTACCGTCAGCATACCAGGTACGGCTCATTCCATTGCCACTCATCACATTTTCCTCATGTTTCGAGCCATCATTATAGAAGACTCTCCACACTCCCACCTTACGACCCTGGTTGTCGTATTTACCCTGACGGAAAACCTTTCCATTCGGATGCCACCATGTCCAGTTGCCAACATGCACACTGTCTTCATTCAGCGTACCCGATACATACATCTGGTCCGGATGGGTTGCATAAGGAACCTCATAACGAATCTGAGCTGAAGCCGACATGGCCAGCATTAGAACGAACGCAAGAAAGAAAGCTCTTTTCATTTTATAAAGATATTGATTGTTACTTTACTACTTTTTACTATTTTTACATCATTCCGGCTAATCGGAATAGATAAATTCTATCCTCACAGGATCATCCACACCGGTTCCGTTAATCACCGTGCGCATTGCCTGCGACCTACGGGAATCTATAATCAACTCCATGCCATGGTCCACACCGCTACGCATCAATTCCTGCATGTGTCTTGTCACCCGCAAACGGTAATAACCCTTGTCCTCATGATAGTATCCATCAAAGCCTCCCACAGTATAAGGATTTGACAAAACACTTGCATCAGTGATATACACCTGACTGCTGTCGTCGAAATTTTTCAATGCGAAGATACGCTTTGGTGTCTGCTCCATGTCTGCCTTTTCGTTCAAGGGCAACAACAATTCAGCGTAATGAATCACTGCTGTGGGGTGGTTTTTACGGAAATTGTTCAAAAACTCCTGCATGTTCAACCTCACACGGGTACCGCCTAATGGTTCCAGATAGAGTGCCTCGTTCCCCTCAAGCGAATCCTTGGTATGATTGGCAATGACTGCAACAGGCGACGACATATAATCATGCTCATAATACATACAATGCGCCGCATCTACATTAATGGGAAACACATACTTCAAGTCGTTAGCGGTCGGGGTATGGTAAAACATTTCCAGCTGTGTGCCAGTTGCAGTATAGTCCACAGTCAACATTCTGTTCGAATTATCAGCCAGTTTCAGACTGAAACCCTTTGTAATCTTTAAAAAGTCCTCCTGCGAGCACACCTGTTTAAGCACAGGGAATATCGTCGGACGCATCACCATCCTGACTGTATCGCCCTTCACAATCACCTCATCGTCAAAAAAGCACACATCACTCTCGGCCAATGTGTGGTTAGAATAGTATGCACTGTCGCTCTTAAGCGGTTCTGCCAGTTGATTAATGATGATGTGAACTGGAAACTGCGTTGAGTCCTGCACCACGGGAAACACCGTATCGAGCACCAATGTCATCACCACAGAGTCAATCTCAACGCTTTCATCCATAGAAATACCTTGGTCGGACGAGATATTGATCTGAGAATAGATAATCGAACGCACCTTGCCGAAGTTCTCATCGGTCCAGTCACCAAAGATGCCGGAGGTATAACCTGCCGTCAACAAAGAATCTTCGTAAACGGTACATGCCGAGAGATAAACCGTTTCTTTAATTCCATCAAAAAGAGTAGTCGGATCCTGCAAATTGAGTCCCAAATCCGACTCTTTCTCGTTACAGGCCATCGGCAACAGCATCAAAACCAACCCCAAGGGCATCAATAATTTCTTAAACGACATGTATTTAAATATTGTTTTGAAAGTATTCATTTTCTTCTGAAGCCACACTTATTAGTTATTCAAGGCACTCCCGCACAAGGTTTCATACAGCTTATTGATACGGGCGTAGAAATCAGCACGGACGGGATTATACTCAATCACGTGGCGTTTGTTCTCCTTGGCAAACTGAATCAACTCCGGATTGACCGTAGGCGAACCAATCACAATACCGTTGGCATAAGTGATGGCGGCTTTCATCAGTGTCATATAGTCTAAATTCTGATACAGACGCAAATCCTTGGCAGTGGCTCCGTCGGCACGCATTTTCTTTTCCATCTCTTCGGCAAACCTACCCTCAAAAGCGTCATCGGTCAATGTCAGCACTGTGCGTGTTCCCGTAAAGAAAGCATTCTCCTTATTGATTCGTCTCAGGTAGAACGGAACCATACCGCTGAACCAGCCAGAGAAATGAATCAAATGGGGCTGCCATGCCAATTTGCGCACTGCTTCCAGAGCACCACGGCCAAAGAAGAGAATACGCTCATCGTTATTGGGTTTCAGTATCCCCGAATCGTCAAAAGTACTGCCATAATGCGAAAAGTACTCCTCATTATCTATAAAGTATACCTGCAGTCTGGCCGAAGGGATGGAACCTACCTTTATAATCAACTGATGATCACAGTTGTTTACAATCAAATTCATTCCCGAAAGCCGAATCACCTCATGCAACTGATGCTTGCGTTCATTGATTCCGTTAAACAATGGCATAAAGACTCTTATCTCCCTGCCCAGCTCCTGAGTATATTGAGGCAGATAACGCCCCAGCACGGAAGCATCATTCTCTTCCGAAAAAGGTGTAACAACCTGATTAATATAAAGTATTCTTCCCTTTGCCATACTATAATGCATATTATATTCGATATGCAAAGATACGATTTTTTTTTTGATTATCGGGAAAAAATCTCCACTTTGATTTTTGTAGGCTCAGCCTATCCTCTGCACATCCCCGAAAGCCAACCCCCACGCACATCTCGGCAATTCCGTCCATCAAATGTTAGTAACTTGTTAATAACTAACAATGTTAATTACTTCCCCACCCACTTTTTTTGTGTAATTTTGCAACATGGTACAGAATATGTCAGAAGAAGAAATGTCGCTGTTAGCCAAAGCAGAACGCTATTGTGCTAACGAAGAACAATGTCGCACTTCCGTAAAGAAAAAGCTATGCGATTGGGGTGCTTCGCTCGCTGTGTCGGGCAAGATTGTAAACCGCCTTGTTGAACAGGGATATATTGACGAGCGCCGTTATGCTCGCGCCTATGTCTCTGCCAAACTGCGTACCCAAAAATGGGGCCGCCTCAAGGTCATCTATCAACTCCGTTCCAAACAAGTACCACCCAAATTTATCACTGAGGCTCTTGCCGAAATCTCCGACGAGGAATACCGCAGCATCATGCTTGACGTGGCCAACAACAAATGGAGCACCTACCCCACTTCCGACACTCCCGCCAAACGTCGCAGCAAACTCGTCACCTTCCTGGCCTCACGCGGCTACGAGTCGCCCGAAATCCAGAACATGCTCAACGAGCACTTCAGCAACGAGGAATAATTATTCACAACTCTATATATACCCTCCACCCTTTCCCCTCTCGGGCAAAGGGTGGATTTTTTTTGAATGAATCAACACCCATAGAAAAAACAGGACACCAAATGCACAGCGCCCAGTGTCTCCAGTTGCAAAGGCAGTTGATTACTACCTTTCCCGGCATTTATTAGAAAAACTCGATATCCACCTTGAAGTCAACCTTCAACCCGAAGAACTGTTCTGCACTGTTCTCGCACATGGCTATCTGCAAGTTACCGGATGATGACACCGTCAGTATCAAAGCAAACCTATTGTTCACTGCATCCAAATAGCCCGGCTCTATCCTGTCCAAAGTCCGCTCCCTTACCGTCATCCTGAATTTACGCCCTTGTCTCAGTCGTTCAAATTCCTCGTATGTTATATTAAGGTCAGCATTACCGTATGCATCGATATAGCACACATACGCCGTCACCTTGTTCCCCATCACGATAGGGCTGAACGGGGTAGACCTGTACAACGACTCCAGCGGGAATCCCAATTCTTCCAAAGCGGCACCATGTGCCAGCAACGCAGCCACCTTGCAAAACAGGTCACTCGCCGCGAAAGTGAAAAAACTTCCCTCCTGCATCACTTTGTCTATCACCACGCCTTCCCAGCCATCCCCAACCAATGCACCCGGCAATCCATTGTCTATCGTGATAAAATACTGCCCCTTATACCGGATGACGACAAAGGGATTCTTCACCGTCTGCGACGACTTCACGTCTATGATATGAATTGTCCCCTCCGGGAAGTCGAGGCAAGAATTTTTAGCCACAAATACAGCCTTCGAAAGCTGGAACGGTTCTATTCCATGGGTGATGTCCACCACCCGGACGCCTGGAATATACGAATACAACTTTCCCTTTACCTTCCCTTGGAAGAAATCCTTATACCCCCAATCGGTAGTCAATGTGACAATCTGTGATTCCATTTCTGATTCTGTGTATCTTAAATCAACTAAACAAAGTTTGGGAACTTGGCTTGTGAAACTGCAAAATTACGCTTTTTCCACCACATGACAAAATTAATTTCCAAACTTTATTTCAACCCACACATTCTCACATCCCTACAGGCATGTCTCCACATCTCTCCCCTTCCCACACTATCCAATGCTATTTCACTCCCTCTTTCCGGATGCCGAAATAACGTAAAAAGACCGATAACGACAGCTAGAAGGTCCAGCGATGCCTCGGTGATAGTCCATACAAACGGAACCCAGCCAGAAGGTGAAAAGCCTCCGGAATATGCCTGCCTAATGTACATGACCTCAAAAAAACAGTCATATTATAGACCACTGCAAATATAATATCACAAAAAAATCGTATCTTTGTAGTTGGGTTTTACCCCTCACAAACAACACAATTATACAATAAATTAGACATTTACATATAATATGGCATTACTTTCCATACGCAATTTGCACGCCTCCATCGGCGACAAAGAAATTCTGAAAGGCGTCAACCTCGAGGTTGAACGGGGCGAAGTACACTCTATCATGGGTCCCAACGGCAACGGCAAGAGCACCCTCGCCGGTGTCATCGCCGGCAACAGCAAATACACTGTCACCGAAGGCGAAGTAATATACAAGGGGAAAAACATCCTCGACATGCCCGTCGACCAACGTGCCTGCGAAGGCATCTTCCTCGGCTTTCAATACCCGGTCGAAATCCCCGGTGTGAGCATCACCAATTTCATGCGCACCGCCGTCAACGAGCAACGCAAATACCGCGGTCTCGATCCCCTCACCGGCTCCCAGTTCCTCAAACTGATGGATGAGAAGAAGAAGATTGTCGAAATGACCACAAACCTTGCCAACCGCTCTGTCAACGAAGGGTTCAGCGGTGGTGAGAAGAAGAAGAACGAGATATTCCAGATGGCCATGCTCGACCCCACACTCGCCATTCTCGACGAGACCGACTCCGGCCTCGACATCGATGCCCTCCGCATCGTCGCCACCGGCGTCAACAAACTGCGCCGCTCCGACAATGCCACCGTCGTAATCACACACTATCAACGCCTGCTCGATTACATCATCCCCGATTTCGTCCATGTGCTCTACGAAGGACGTATTGTCAAGACCGGCCCCAAAGAGCTCGCCCTCGAGCTCGAGTCCAAAGGCTACGAATGGATTAAGCAAGAACTTGAACAACAGAAGTGAGCCCTGCCATGGAAAAATTAGTTCAACAATTCCGCGACATCCAGCCCACACTGCGCAAAAACGAAGTGTGGCGCTTTGCCGATTTCTCCGCCCTCCTCACCGACGACCTCCAAATCTCTCATGGCGAACGCCAAACCGCCGAATACCATTGCAATATCCCCGACCTCGACACCCTCCGACTGGTGGTGGAAAACGGCTATTGCCACATGCCCCTCCTTCAAACCGAACAAGGCATGGTGGTGGCTGGTCTGCGCGACATCTGCGGCTCCCGCCCCGACTTTGTGCGTCAATTCTTCGGCACCTGCACCCCGCTCCCCAATCCCTACCTGCAACTCAACAGCGACAACTATTCCGACGGCCTATTTGTTTACGTTCCTGACGGTCTCCATGTCCAGCAACCCATCCAACTCCAATCTGTCATCAACGCAGGGCACGGTCTATTCCTCCAAGTGCGCAACCTCATAGTCATGGGACGCGACAGCCAAGCCACTTTCATCCTTTGCGACGACTCCTACGACGCCGCTCCCGCTTTCGCCAACAATGTGACCGAAATATACATTGACCAGAACGCCTCGGTCGAATGCTACAAAATGCAGAACCTCAACAACCAGACCGGACTTCTCAACCACACCTACGCCTCGCTCGGCACAGGTGCTTCGTTCCGCTCTGTGGCCGTAACCCTCAACGGTGGACACATCCGCAACCACACCGAGGTGCGCATGAACGGTGAGCACTGCAATGTACAGGCCCACGGTCTTTATCTTAACGACCAAGAGCAACAAGTGGACAACTACATCTTCGTCGACCACGCCAGCCCCAATTGTCACAGCCGCGAACTCTTCAAAGGCATCCTTGACGACTCCGCCCGCGGCTCTTTCAACGGCCATGTCCTGGTTCGTGAAGGTGCCACCAAAACCGAAGCCTACCAGTCGAACAAGAACATACTCCTCACCGACAAGGCTTTTATCAACACCAAGCCCTTCCTCGAAATCTACAACGACGACGTGAAATGCTCGCACGGCAGCACCATAGGACAGCTCGACGAGCAAGCCCTCTTCTACATCCGTTCCCGCGGCGTGAGCGACCGCACCGCCCGCACTCTTCTCCTCTATGCTTTCTGCGACGAAGTGCTGCAGCAAATCGAGCTTCAGCCGCTCCGCGAACGTCTCTCCGACCTCGTCAAGAAACGCCTCCACGGCGAGCTTACCCTCTGCTCCGAGTGTGCACTGCACTGCAACACACCCTGCAACGGTCCCGAAGTCAATTTCCATATCGACCCCTCCAAATTGTAACTCATTCATGCACGACATCTGGAAGGTTTTCCGCTACCTGAAGTTCTACCCCTGGAACCTCACCGCCAACATCCTCTTCAACATGCTGGCCGTGCTTTTCAACCTTTCCTCTTTTGTCGTCATCGTACCCTTTGTCGAACTCCTTTTCGGCTCCGGCCAGCCTCCCGCCCAACTGCCCCCCTTCTCCCTCAGCCAGGACTACCTCTCGCTTGCCATGACCTATGCCCTTTTCCACTACAAAACACGCTATGGTGTGTGGAGCTGCCTCCTGGCCATTGCTTTGGCCTACGTGTCCTGTTCCTTCCTTTCCAACCTCTGCCGCTATCTCGCCCAATACTTCATCAGCCCCGTTCGCAACGGCATCACCATGCGCCTTCGCAACGACATCTACGAGAAAATCACCATCCTCCCCGTATCCTACTTCAACTCCCGACGTCGCGGCGACATCATCAGCCGCATGTCCAACGACCTCTCCGACATCGAATGGGGCGTGCTCACCTCCATCATCTCGCTCGGCAAAGACCCCCTCAACATCATAGTCTTCTGCGCCGCACTACTCTTCATCAGCCCCCGCCTCTTCCTCTATTTCTTGCTCATCCTCCCCGTCACCGTTTGGCTCATCAGCATCATCGGTGTCAGCCTGCGCCGCAACTCGGCCAAAGGGCAGTCCAAACTAGGACATCTCTTCGCCCTGCTTGAAGAGTCCCTCTCCGGAATCCGCACCATCAAATCGTTCGGCCAGGAACAGAAACACTCCCTCCGCTTCGCCAAAGCCAACAACGACTACACCCGCAGCATGATCCGTGTAGCCAACCGCCGCGAGCTCAGCAGTCCCCTGTCCGAAATACTCCTCACCCTGGGCCTGGTGTTCATCCTCATTTTGGGCGGCCTCGCAGTCCAGCAGGGCGAACTGCTCTCGTCTGTCTTCGTCCTTTTCGTTATCCTCTTCGCCCGTCTCATCCCCCCGGTGCAGTCCATTGTCCGCGTATACAACAATCTTCAGAAAGCCAACGCCGCCGCCACCCGCATCTACGAAATACTCGAAGCCGACGAAACCATCTGCGAGAAACCCGATGCCATAGTCCTCCCCGGATTCAACCACGCCATCGAATACCGTGACGTATCGTTTGCCTACCAAACCGACTCCAACAGCGACCCCGTCTACGTGCTTAAAGGCATCAACCTCACCATTCCAAAAGGCAAAACCATTGCCATTGTAGGTCCCTCCGGCGCCGGCAAAACCACTCTCGTCGACCTCCTCCCCCGTTTCTACGACAGCACCGACGGACAGATACTCATCGACGGCATCCCCATCCGCGACCTAAACATCAATAGCATCCGTGCACAAGTAGGTCTCGTTTCGCAAGACTGCATCCTCTTCAACGATACCGTTGCCAACAACATCGCCTTTGGCCGAACCGACTACAGCCTCGACCATGTAAAACAGGCCGCTATCGTAGCCCACGCCGACGAATTTATCGACCGCATGGAACAAACCTACCAAACCAATATCGGCGACCGCGGTATGAAACTCAGCGGAGGACAGCGGCAACGACTCAGCATAGCCCGCGCCGTACTCAAAAATCCACCCATCCTCATACTCGACGAAGCCACCAGCGCCCTCGACACCGAAAACGAACTCTTGGTACAGCAAGCCCTCGACCAACTCATGGCCGGACGCACCTGCATCGTTATTGCACACCGCCTCTCCACCATCTGCCACGCCGACCTTATCATTGTCATGGACCACGGTCAAATAATCCAACAAGGCACCCACCAGCAACTCATGTCCCAAGACGGACTATACAAACGCCTTGTCACCATGCAGTCCTTCCGATAATCCCCTATTCTTCCCTCTCCTCCTTTATCTCATATTCTCCCAACGGCAACCGATCTTTTTTTTCATATTCTCTCATCGACAACCGATATTTTTTTTCAAATTCTCCCATCGACAAGGAGATAAAGAATCATTGGTGTCCGATAAAAAGGAATCAAGACATTTACCCCCAATCGGTCATTTGGGTTTAATAGTTTTTTTCACCATTGGGGCTTTAGCCAAATACATTCCATCTTCGCTCACTCTTCACCTCTTAGTAAGCTCTTAGTAAGCTCCTCACTACCAACGCCGTATAGAAAGACTTATGACATAATGAGTTAGGACTAATCTGGTAACGAAGTTTGAGCGAACTGAAGCAGGATATGTGGCAAAAAGGGGTTGAGACAAGGCTGGATAACGATGCAGGATATGCCATAGCGCAACACGGCAATCGGGGTAGGGACCGCATCACCGGTTCGGTCATTAGTATCAGGTTGCAGGTATTTCTTATTGAGCATGCAAAAAGTTTGTGGAGAATTATGGTGAATGGTTGTCAATAACAGGCATTCGAGAGGAGGGCAATGGTATTGTATCTCTTCAATAGTGGTGCCAATCTATATACTTGCCGGAGGGGAATAGACCTGTAGCTGTCGAACACCAAGCAATGGGAAGGACTGGCGGCCAACTCAGGCCATGCCTCATTTGAGACTCTAAAACATACTTTTATAAACAAAAAAGAGCTGAAGCAAGAAATGCTCCAGCTCATAAAAGGTTATAATAGAATAACTATTTACAAAGAATTATTCGCCTTTTTCTTCTTTCTCGATTTCCTCTTTCAGGCTGGCGAGAACGCTGAGGTCACCAAGGGTGGTCTTTTCAAGAGCGTCGTTGATTTTCTTGACAGTCTTCTTGGTAGCGCGGTCTTTCTTAACCTCCTCACTCTCGTTCTTGGCACGTTCACCTTCGAGAGTGTCCTGATAGACGCGGGTGTGGGAAACGATGATTTTCTTGTTCTCTTTCGAGAATTCGATTACCTTGAAATCGAGAGTCTCACCCTGGCGGGCTTTAGTCTTGTCGGCTTTCTCGAGATGACGCATGGGAGCGAAACCTTCAACGCCATAAGGGAGAGTGATGGTAGCACCCTTGTCGTTGATGTTGGCCACGGTGCCCTGATGCACGGTTCCGACGGAGAAGAGTGATTCATAAACATCCCAGGGGTTCTCTTCGAGTTGCTTGTGACCGAGGCTGAGGCGACGGTTTTCGGCATCGACTTCGAGGACAACGACTTCAATAGTGTCGCCGATTTTGGTGAACTCGGCGGGGTGTTTGATTTTCTTGCTCCAGCTGAGGTCGCTGATGTGGATAAGACCGTCAACGCCTTCTTCCAGCTCAACAAAGATGCCGAAGTTGGTGAAGTTGCGAACGGTGGCGGTGTGCTTGCTGCCGACGGGATATTTCTCGGTGATGGACAGCCAAGGATCGGGCATGAGCTGCTTGATGCCGAGGGACATCTTGCGCTGCTCGCGGTCGAGGGTGAGGACCACTGCTTCGACCTCTTGTCCCACTTTGAGGAAGTCCTGAGCGCTGCGGAGGTGCTGGCTCCAGCTCATCTCGCTGACGTGGATGAGACCCTCAACACCGGGAACGACCTCGACAAATGCACCGTAGTCGGCAATGACGACAACTTTACCGTGCACGTGGTCGCCTTCCTTGAGGTTGGGATCGAGAGCATCCCAAGGATGAGGAGTGAGCTGTTTGAGACCGAGAGCGATGCGGTGTTTAGCCTCATCGAAGTCGAGGATAACGACATTGATTTTCTGATCGAGTTCGACGATGTCCTTAGGATCGGAGACACGGCCCCAGCTGAGGTCGGTGATATGGACCAAACCGTCTACGCCGCCCAAATCGATGAACACACCATAGGGGGTGATGTTCTTAACGGTGCCTTCAAGAACCTGACCTTTTTCGAGATGGCTGATGATTTCAGCTTTCTGGGCTTCGATCTCGTCCTCGATAAGGGCCTTGTGGGAAACAACTACATTCTTGTATTCGTGGTTAATCTTGACAACCTTGAATTCCATGGTCTTGTCGACGAAGACATCGTAGTCGCGGATGGGTTTAACATCGATTTGCGAACCGGGGAGGAAGGCTTCGATGTTGTCGAACACGGTGACGATGAGACCGCCCTTGGTACGGCTCTTAACGTAACCGGTGATGATTTCCTGCTTGTCGTAGGCTTCGTTGACACGATCCCATGATTTGAGGATGCGGGCTTTCTTGTGGGAAAGGAGGAGCTGGCCGTTGGAGTCTTCCTGGCTTTCGACATAAACTTCGATTTTGTCGCCCACCTTGAGGTCGGGGTTGTAGCGGAGTTCGGAAGCGGGGATGACACCGTCGCTCTTAAATCCAATGTTTACGACGGCTTCACGGTCGCTGATGCTGACGATGGTACCTTCGATTACATCCTGTTCGGTGAAGGATTTGAAGGTTTGCTCGTACTGCTCGGTCATCTGTTTGACCTGTTCGTTGTTGACTTCTTCTTTTTTATCGATAGCACCCCAGTCAAAGTCTGCTAACGGTTGCACATTTTTATAATCCATGTGTGAGATTTGTGATTTATGGCCGCTTGCCCGACCGGGTTAAACTTACATAACACACTCGAAACCATCCAATTGGCAAGAATCGGACTATCCAAGTGTAGAGTGCAAAGATACGAAAAATAATTGATTCGCAAAGTATTTTTGTCAAAAAGCATTATCTAACGGCCAGTTGTACAATAATAACATATCGGACATTGGGACGGCTTATCCATCTCTGCGGACACAGGACCCACCGACCGATTTGGGATAAGAAACGAGGCTGATAACGGGATTAGGAATGACCAGGACGGGACAACATGTTTCAACAAGTGAAAAAAAAAATAGAAGTGTACGGCAATAATACTGGCACTATGCCGTTAGTAAGGATAAATTATTATCAATATGTCACAATCATCATTTTTCAAAAATCCGCCAGTCAAGATTCTTCTTATCACGATTCTCATGATTGCCGTGCTCGTTGTGGGTTTCATCCCGCTGACGTTGGTATTGATTATGAAACAGACTTTATTAATCAAAGTGATAATTGCAACATCGGGTATTCTTTGGGCCATCTTTACCGATATCTTTCTATGGAACAGAACTGATTATATCCAGATATGGCACCAGTGGAGGCACGACATCAAGCATCAAAAGCAGCGGTCCATACGCGAAAAGTATCCAGAGTATATGGCCTTGCGGGAGAAATATCCGTTGTCGATACGCCGCTATGAGCAACACACTCGCCATCGCAAAGAGAAGATAAGCGAGGAACAGATGATTGAAAACGCACTGAAGGTGGACGAGAAGGAATGGGCAGAGCGCGAAGCATTCAGACGGGAGGCTAAAGAAGAACGCGATTCATATAAAAACGACAACACATCCTCCCATAACGGAGCAATCATATAGAATACTGATATAGAATAAGAGGGGCGGTTTCCTATCGCGAAACCACCCCTCTTTGTGTATACAGATTGAATCGATTTGTTATTTTGTTGAGATGTCTTTGTTGACATTGCGGCTGCCCACCAAAGCATAGAAGAGGATATAGGCAAAGCCGGCAACGACAATCCAATAGCTGGGCTGATAGCCTGCAGGACCGAAGATGTCGACCACTGCATTCATAAGCAGCGGGAGAATGCCACCACCGCACACCAACGCCATGAAGAGGCCGGAGGCACGCTCGGTGTATTTGCCAAGACCCTCGACAGCAAGGTTGAAGATACCGCCCCACATAACGGAAGTGCAGAGACCGACACACACCAACAAGGCTGCGCTGAGGGGAATGAGGTTCATACCAAAACCGCGGGCGCCGTTGAAGCCGGGGAAACTGACCATGGTGGAAGCGGGGATGAAGATGGCAAGTACCACGAGGATGACAGCAGCACTGGCTACCACGGCAATCATTTTGCGGGCAGAGACCTTGCTGCCTACCAAACCACCAATAAGACGTCCCACAAGCATGAGAAGCCAGTAGAAAGCGGTGACCGAACCGGCAACGGCCTCGGCACTGATACCTTCACCAAAGAAGTGCATCTCGGGATTCTGAAGCCACTTGTTCAATACATTGGGCACACCCACTTCGACACCCACATAGATGAATATGGCAATAGCACCCAAAACGAAATGGCGGAACTGGAAGATACCCTTCAACGGGACATCGGCAGCAGCCTGTTTGGATTCCTCGTTTTCGGGTATCTTGGTGAGCAAGATAACCACGAATGCCAAAGCAAAGATGGCCAGAGCGGTATACATAAGCGGGAAAGTGTCGCTAATCTTGGCATCCACAATACTGGGGATGAGGAGACCGGTGATAACGATGACCGCAGTGCCACAAAGGGAGTTGAAAGTGCCGCCGAACTGGATGAGCTGGTTGCCCTTGTTGCCACCACCGCCCAAACGGTTGAGCATGGGGTTGACAACAGTGTTGAGCAGGCACATACTGAAACCGGCAATGAAGGCACCGATGAGATATACGGCGAAACTGCCAACCAAACCCGAACAGAGCTGGATGCCCACACCGACAAATCCAACCACCACGGCAATGAGAGCGGTGACTTTATAGCCGCGTTTCTGCAAGAGGTTGCCAGCGGGTATACCCATGATGGCATAGGCAATGAAATTGGCGAAAACGCCCAAAGTACCCTGCCAGTTGGGAATGGTGAACTGGTTTTTCAGAATATCGCCCATGGGGGAGGCGAGGTTGGTGACGAAGGATATCATGCCGAAGAGCAGTATCATCACCACAATGGGGACAAAATAGTTTTGTTTCTTTTCCATATTAGAGGGGATTTAAATTTCTAAAAATGTGACGCATGGGAAAAGACTTTCTCATGCGCCACAGTTTATGTTGTTTCTATTGTTCACTTACCTAACCTTTCAGAGCTTCCGAGCCAGAGACTATTTCAATAATCTCGTTGGTGATGGCAGCCTGACGGGCTTTATTGTAACTGAGACGCAAATCTTTGAGAAGTTCGGTGGCATTGTCGGTTGCCTTCTGCATGGCGTTCATGCGGGCACCGTGCTCGGCAGCCAACGAGTCGAGCACAACACGATAGAACTGGGAGCGAAGGGTGAGCGGAATCATTTCGCGCATGATTTCCTCTTTCGACGGCTCGAAGATATAATCGTTGTTGGTACGTTTGGCAGACGAGCTATTAGAAGCCTGCGGAACAATGGGCAGGAACTGCTCGGTGCTGAGAATCTGCACCAACGAATTCTTGAATTGATTATAAATCAGCTCCACACGGTCGTACTTCTTGTCGCAGAACTGTTGCATGATGCTGTCGGACAAAGTGGCAACGGCGTCGAAAGTAGCATTGTCGAGCATCTCATCATAGGTGCCCACAATATTGTCAAACCGCTTAGAGAAGTATTCAGTGCACCGTTTCCCGATGGTAATCATGCTCAGTGCTGCAGGCTGGTCGGCTGTGGCAGAGGCACGATAGTAGTCGACGCGCGACTGGACCTGTTTTATAACATTGCTATTGAAAGCGCCACACAGACCCTTGTTGGAGGTAACCACCACCAAAAGCACATGTTCCAGTTTGCGAACTTCGTGGTAAGGAGTGAGAATGCCGTCGCCAGTGTCGATGTTTGACACTATGTCGCTCAACTGGTTGGAGTAGGGGCGCATGCCGATGATAGCATTCTGCGCACGGCGGAACTTAGCAGCCGACACCATCTTCATAGCAGAGGTAATCTGCTGGGTTGAGCTGACGGAAGCGATTCGGGTCCTTACCTCTTTTAAATTTGCCATACTTGTTTATTTTGTATATTTCTCAGCCATATTGAGAGCCACTTCCTTGAGTGTATCCAAATCGGTGTCCAGAAGTTTACCTTGACGGAGGTTTCCTAAAATATCGGCGTGGTTCTGACGCAGATAGAAGAGGTACTCTGTCTCAAAGTTGTGCACCATATTGGTGGGAACTTTCTGCAACAAGCCCTTTGTGCCACAGAAAATAATGGCCACCTGGTCTTCGACTGGCATGGGACTATATTGGGGCTGTTTGAGGATTTCCACGTTTCGGGCGCCCTTGTCGAGCACTGCCTTAGTAGCAGCATCAAGGTCGGAGCCGAACTTGGAGAATGCCTCCAACTCACGGTACTGAGCCTGATCCAGTTTCAAAGTACCAGCAATCTTCTTCATTGATTTAATCTGAGCCTTGCCACCAACACGCGACACCGAGATACCCACATTAATGGCCGGACGGATACCGGCATTGAACAGGTTGGTCTCGAGGAATATCTGACCATCAGTAATGGAGATAACATTCGTGGGGATATAGGCTGAAACGTCGCCTGCCTGGGTTTCGATGATAGGCAGAGCGGTCAACGAGCCACCACCTTTCACCTTATCCTTCAAACAGGCAGGAAGGTCGTTCATCTGGCGGGCAATCTCATCGCTCTGAATGATGCGGGCAGCACGTTCGAGCAAGCGGCTATGCAGATAGAACACATCGCCGGGATAAGCCTCACGTCCGGGGGGGCGACGGAGTAGCAACGAGACTTCGCGGTAAGCGACAGCCTGTTTGCTCAAATCGTCGTAAATGACCAGAGCGTTGCGTCCAGTATCGCGGAAATACTCACCGATAGCGGCGCCAGCAAAAGGAGCATAGAACTGCATTGCAGCAGGGTCGGAGGCAGTAGCGGCCACAACTATAGTGTAATCCATGGCACCCTTTTCCTCAAGGTTCTTCACCATATTGGCCACCGTGGAGCCTTTCTGACCACAAGCCACATAAATGCAATATACGGGGTCACCGGCATCATAAAAATTCTTCTGATTGATGATAGTGTCAATGGCGATAGCCGTTTTACCAGTTTGGCGGTCACCAATGATGAGTTCGCGCTGACCTCGTCCGATAGGAATCATGGAGTCGATAGCCTTGATGCCCGTTTGCAGCGGCTGCTCAACGGGTTGACGGAAAATGACACCGGGAGCCTTACGTTCGATGGGCATCTCAAACAGCTCACCTTCGATATGGCCCTTACCGTCAATGGGTTCACCAATAGTGTTGATGACACGTCCCACCAATCCTTCGCCCACCTTAATAGAGGCAATGCGCTTGGTACGTTTCACCGTGTCGCCCTCATTGATAGAGCTGGCCTCAGCCAACATCACAACGCCAACATTATCTTCCTCAAGGTTCTGCACAATGCCCTGCTCGCCGGTGGAGAACTCCACCAACTCGCCCGACTGTGCATTGTTAAGACCATACACACGTGCAATGCCGTCGCCGACAGTCAGCACAGTGCCCACCTCTTCCAGTGCCACATCGAGATCGACATCGGCCAATTGCTTCTTCAAGATAGCAGATACTTCGGCAGGTTTAATTTCTGACATATACTATATTTTTTTATTACATTATTTCTACTTATGTTTTCTGTCCCTGCCCCGTAGGCTGATACAACAAACGGGGTGCATGGAACAATCCCTGGATGCAGTTAAAGCTTGCTCTCGTATATGTTCTTTGCAAACTCTATACGCAATTTGGCCAGATGAGTACTGATACGGGCGTCGTACATCCTGTTATCAAACTCGAGAGCCAGCCCACCCACAATACGGGGGTCTGTTTGGGCAACAAGCTCCACATCCTTCTGAGTATAGCTCGATACCACATCCGAGGCCAATTTCTGCAACGAACCGTCGGCCTCCACAGCAGTGGTCAAATGCATCAACACCACACCATGGTCCTTGCGGTAGAGATCCAAATATGAGTTGCTAATCCCTTGCATGGTCACCGAGCGTGTCTTTCTCACCAC
>JAEEGH010003022.1_pt1 | contig 44736 bp, 44 predicted proteins | sample 9134181 | NCBI WGS metagenome assembly JAEEGH01 (sample SAMN16246544, study PRJNA631951) | gut metagenome | biome: gut microbiome; feature: rumen; material: DP-attached | host: Bos | place: Iran: Karaj | collected 2018-10
TATACCACCGTTTTTGATGGCTCATATTTATGGTCCGAGACATGCTCCGAAGAGGGGCAAATGCTCAGTCCGATATGCGCTATGTAGTTTAAAATGAGACATATAATTAAAAATTAACTAAGTATTGAATTATTGTAAGTGTTATCATATTGAAGCGTCAACATTATTCCCTGGATATGAAGGTGTTGTAAGAAATATAAAAGAGAATCAGTTCTTTAAATTCTGCATATGAATGAAGATATTCTACTGAAAGCCATAGAAAAATGTTTGAATGTAGCTTCAACTCCAGAACAGAAAAGATTATTCTCCTGGGCTAAATCTGCCGTGTTAGCACCCAATATTGATGAACTACGTAGGCAAGTAATTTGTGCAGGAGATGGCTTTGGCAAAATAACAAACAAAGCTGTTGATAAAGCAATTGATGCCGTGAATGCCAATATCGATTTTAAAATAGAGCGTTCAGATGATTCTGATAAGCGGAAAAGCCTCCAAAAGAACGCTATGATACTCTACACTGAAGACCTGAAGATAAAAATGAAGGATATCCTGTCATCTTTAGGCTGGTTAGAAATTGCTATAGAATAGCAAGCATTTTTTGATGCATTGCAGTTATTTTTAAAGGTAACGAATATGATTCAACTTAATCCCCAATATGAAGCGATATTCAATCCTCGGAACATCGATGAGGATTGCGATAAGATAGCGGACGAGATCAACAATGTTGTGCGGATGCAGATAAAGGAGATTCTGGCGGTCGGCATGTATAAACAAGCCGTAAATCTCTATCTCCAACTGTTACAATCCATGGTGAATCACTTTGTGGAAGATGAGCACTTCTGCTATTTCGATGATATGTACAGTCCTGAGTATTCATTGCAATGGATATACGAGGACATTATGAAATACGACATTGACCAGGAATCAAGAAAACTTCTTGAAGAAGGCCATAGGGAAATCCTGGAGAGCGAATGCTATGAGGATTATGGATATCCATCATACATAGACTAATGGTTGCATTATGAATTATTCCAAAGTAGGTCCACTGCCCAACCCGCATGACTTCTTCTATCAGTCTAATAGCTATGATATACATAGAAGTACATATGGATATGCGGCAATTAATGCTGCAAATGGAGCCTCATTAATACAAGTTGATTATAATCAGGAATGCAATATACAGGTGTTTGTTCTTGATGAAAATACAAGTACGACAAATACTCCTAACCCCATAACAACAAGTCAGATACATCGTTTGTACAATGCAGCAGTAAGAATTGCATTAGATATAATTGTTGTTGGAAGCAGGGCAAATGGTACGGCTTCTGAAACATCTGATTGGGATTATATCATAAATGAACTTAATAACCATAAGTGGAAGAAGATCAAGAACTCAATGCCTGGGGCAAGGACAAGAGATCGTGCACGACATATTGATATCGTTAGGACACCATTGGATGTTTCCAAACCTTATATTGCCGTCCATTGTAATGATGATTTAGAAAAGTTGTTAGGATATGGAAAAATCAGTTACATTACCTCTCAATAAATTTGCACAGAACCTTATCGACTATAATAGATTGTTTCAAATCTATAAGAGTTTTGATACAGATAAGCAGCAACTGTTTAAGGTCACATTGCTTGATTTAATATGTCAGTCAAAATGTAAAGTTAATGATGTTGATGCAGCCATAACTAATGCAAGAATGAAGCCAACTAAAACTTGCTGCGTTATTGCAAGAAAGGGTGTCTATTATCATAACCTTATAAGAGTATATTCTGCTGATAAGGATGAAGTATCTATATGCTTACTGGCTAATTTATTTAAAATAGGTTATTCTAGGCGTAGAAATGAAGATAGTAAACCTTCGAAGTGGTGGAATGAAGATTTGTCTTTTGAAACTCTCTAATAATGCATACAACAACGAGAAGCATTAGGCCAGTTGCGAGAGTTAGGCGCATCAGTGCGCCAGTTGGAGCGGCTGACGGGAATAAGTAGGGGGAATAATTCAGTTCGCAAAATTATGACACGAACTGTCTTCAGTCATCCCGGCTAGGAGCAACCAAGGAGCAGGCGAGGAGGATCCTAGTGCGTAGAATTGTTGATATTTAACTCACCAAAGATCAAATTAATGAAATTAAGCAAAATAATACTTCATAACTATCGATGCTATGCTGGCGATGTTGCCATGAGCATTGAAGACTTAACTTGCATCATTGGTCGCAATGATGTTGGTAAGTCTTCTATTATGGAGGCTCTGGATGCCTTTTTTAATGACACTGCAACCAGTATCAACAAGACCGACTTGACTACAACAGCTCCAGTAGATGACCAAAAGATAGAGATAACGTGTTTCTTCACAGGCTTACCCGACGAGATGGTGTTAGATACTTCTGCACCATGTAATCTGGATGAAGAGGGGTTGTTGAATAGCAATAAGGAACTTGAGGTAAAGAGAGTATGGGATTGTGCTGGTAAGACACTTGGCAAGTCAACCTATTTGCACTGCAATTATTACGATGCTCCAGAAGCAGAAGGCCTCCTAAGCAAGAAAAAGGATACGCTCAAAAGCTACATTCAAACAAACGGCATAGATTTGCTTGAAGGTGGACGTATGACCATCAACAGAGATATGCGTCGCGCTATCCGTACCTACTATAATATGCAAGGCCGAAGCGAAAAGTATATTAAGGTGGATGGTAATATTGGTACTGAGGATAATATCAAGAGCATTTGGAAGGTGTTATCAGAGCAGTTGCCTATCTATGCGCTCTTCAAGATGAATCGACTTCTGAACGACAAAGATGGTAATGTTCAAGACCCAATGAAACTTGCCATAGATGAGGCATTGCAGGTTCAGGAAATCCAGCAAAAGCTGCGTGACGTTGAAGAGTATGTTAAAACGCATACGACACAAATTGCTGATGCAACAATAAAGAAACTGGCCAACTTTGACACAAAACTGGCAGAGCGTTTGAAGTCATCTTTTTCGAAAGAGTGTAAATGGTCAAGTGTATTTGATATAGCACTTCTCAACGAGAATAACATTCCTCTTAATAAACGAGGCAGTGGTATCAGACGTCTCGTGTTGTTGAGTTTCTTTCAGGCTCAAGCTGAGGCCAAGAAGCAGGAGAAGAATGCTCCCTCAATTATCTATGCTATAGAGGAACCAGAAACATCCCAGCATCCTGAACATCAGTTGGAAATTATTCATAGCCTGATTAATTTGGCAGACCAGCCTTCGACCCAGGTGCTTTTCACAACGCATAGCGCCAATCTGGTTAGTGAGATTCCGATGGGCTCTATCCGTTATGTGACATCTGCCCCCAATCTGAGTATCAAAATACCCATTCTGCCTGATGGGAAACCTGATGAACTGATTCTTTCTGAGATAATAGAGCGATTGGGTATCCTACCGACACCAACTGATAAGGTTAAAGTGCTGCTTTATGTAGAAGGCAACAACGATATAAGTGCATTGAAAGGCTACTGCAAACTGCTTTCCGACAATCATATTATTACGGAAGACATTATGGCATCTCCTAAAGTGGGCATTGTGATTACCGGAGGTTCATCATTACGATACTATATTGACAATAAGTATTTGGATGGTTTAGGTAAGCCTGCCGTTCACATTTACGACAACGATAAGGATGAGTATCGTAATTATGTAGCGCAGATTAATGCTGAAGGGAACCCAAACAAGAAAGCTTTCAACACCTCTATGTTGGAAATGGAGAACTTTCTATGCAAGGAGGCTATCGTGGAGGCTTATGCAGCCAATGGTCTTATGGTGACTTTACCAACAATACAACACGATAGCGATGTACCAAATCTTGTATGTCGTGCATTAAATCCTGACTGGGACACTTTTGATGGTGAAAAGCAGGCAAAGAAGGAGTCAAAGGTGAAGAGGTTGCTTAATACGCAGGCTATAGAAAAGATGACTATCGCCCGTCTTGATGCACGAGGTGTAAAGGATGAACTAAAAGGGTGGTTCGATACATTGATTGGATTTACTGCCTAACATTAAACACTATGTGATATGAATAAGTTAGATTGGAAAAGTTACGAGGAACTCGTTAAGAATATTTATGAACAACTGGGAAGGGCCTCTGGTGTTAAAATACTGGGGCATGGAAGTTCTTGCAAGTTTAAGGGGAAATCAGGTGTAGAGCATCAAATTGACGTGCTGACATCTCATAATGACGGTATCCACGATTATCTGACTGATATTGAATGTAAGTATTGGAACCAGAAAATCGACAAGGACATCGTAATGAAGGTCAAGGAGATAGTTCTTGATTGTAACTTCTCCAAGGGTATTGTTGTGTCCAAGCTTGGTTTTACTCCTGATGCAATTACTTATGCCAATTATGTGGGTATTGGACTTGTTGAATTGCGAGAAATAACCGACGAGGAGTGGAAAAATAGAATTAGATACATTATCATTAACATTGTAGCTCACTATCCCGAATTGCTGTCTGTTCATGTAGAAGCAGAATCCGATGAAAAGAAAGATGGCGGAAAAGAGGAAATGCAGGTTGTGGCAGACTCCTCTAGGGTTGAGATATGCTATCCAGATGGGAAGATCGTAACGATGAAGGATTTTATCATTGAAGAGTTCGTAAGTAAATTGACTGAGGAAGTTAAGACTGAAAAATTCGATTTTGAAAAGGGTACTGTTTTAGGGTATAAAGATATTGCAAAGAAGTTTTTCTTGCGTTCTATAACGTTGACAGGAAGAATGGCATCACTGGCTTCTCAGAGTGTAATCAATGGCGATGACTATGTGTTCTACTACATGAAGTGTATTTTTGAGGGGTATGAACTTACAATTGGTAAAAATGGTGAAATATATAAGCATTAATAATTATAGCGGCTTCCGCTCTTACGCGCAGGCGAATCCGAAGGTGTAGTTCAAATCGCTGCAATCTTTGGCTACCCAATTATAGGAGGCTAGGTGCTCACCTCTCTCATAAGAAAAGGTTCAATAAAATTCCGTTGGCCCGCTCTTTAAAACAGCAAAAAAACATGAGCGAGATTTCCCAATCTATACAAGCCAAATGCCTCGCCTTTGGCGACAGAGTCATTAAGCTAAATGACTACTTGCTTAAGGAGGCTGCCAACAAGAAGCCAAACTTCAAGGTTGTAAAGGGTAAACGTGTGTATGAGAAGACGATTCCTGTCCACCTTCAATCCGTGGCCAATATTTGCAATCAACTTTTGAGGTCTGGAACAAGTATAGGTGCGAATAACGCTGAGGCAACAAATGCAGTAAGCAAAACGGATTATAGAGCAAAATCCTTCATTGCACTAAAGGAAGCTCGTGAGTCACTTTACTGGATTGATTTGTTACATAGGAACAATTACATTGATGACAAACAGTATAACAGCATTTATGCGGACTGTGAGGAACTTGTTAAGATCCTTGTAACTCGCTGCAAGCGAATCAATGAAGATTTAGAAAACGATAAAGAAAACAAATAGCACAGGGGCGGGCAAAAAGATACTGAGTAGTAAATCGTCTAACATCTGACATCTTACTTCTGACGTTTTGAGGTCTTACGTCTGACTTCTTACGTCTGACATCAAGAAGTCTTACGTCTGACATCTTACTTCTTACATCTTATTCCGCTGGTCTCTCATAAAGATATAAAGGTTCAATAACAGCGGGCCGCCCCTTTTTTAAAGACTTATACAAATCATTATACAACACATGTTTACGCTTATATTTTTTCAGGGTAAATTTAATCGTCCTGACACGTTAGTGCCATTTTTGGAAAGCAATGTAGGGAAGGATCCTATTATGCAAATAGATTGTGTGACTCCATATCAGGGTACTGAACAGAATTTGATTAAGGAGTTGTGCGAATATCTAAATGGGATTAATTCTCAAATAGAGGTAAGTTATAACGTAACGATGAGTGCAAACTCAGAGTCCACTGAGGTTGGCACAAAGATAAACTACCTAGCTGTTCAATTGCGGGTAAAGGCAGTGGAAAAATAGAAAAGAAATAGTAAAAGGGGAAGAAGAGGATGTGTTGTTTGACTCTTACATCTTACGTCTTACATCTGACATCACAAGTTCTTCCTTCTTACATCAAACATCTTACATCAAAATGGACTACATTATACATACACCCAGTGCGGTGAGATTAAAAAAAGAAATACTTGAAAGCGTTTCCAATAATAGAGATGCCAATGGTAAAGACATTGTGACATGGAAGTGTGTTGAGACAGAAGCGAACGATAAAGTTCTTGTACACACTACTGACCAATGGGAAAATAAAGGCTGTATAACCCTCAAGCATAACACCAGTCATAATGAACTCAAGGTGAGGTTTCATTATTGGGACTCTTGTGAGGATAGATCAAATGACGATGACAAAATTATGCTTGGCCGCTTCACTGAGTTAATCTTGGTGCATTTCTCTTATTTCATAGATAAAATTACGATAGAATAATAATGAGAAATAATCACGTTGTAATAATGGCGGGTGGAGTAGGTAGCCGTTTCTGGCCGCTGAGCACTCCTGAATACCCGAAGCAGTTCATAGATATACTAGGTTGTGGTAGAACGCTCATTCAATTAACGGTTGACCGATTCAAAGGAATATGCCCAATGAGTAACTTTTGGGTAGTTACCAATGCAAAGTATGTGGATATTGTAAGGGAACAGCTTCCTGACATCCCTGCATATCATATTCTTGCAGAACCAGCTGCACGCAACACAGCACCTTGTATTGCATGGGCTTGTTGGAGCATTAAGGAAGAAGACCCGCAGGCCAATGTGGTGGTAACACCAGCCGATGCTGTAGTAATGAACCCAGAAGAATTCCGTAGGGTAATAACCAACGCATTTGCCTTTACAGACAGCAGCAATGCCATTGTAACTATTGGTATCAAGCCCTCTCGACCAGAAACTGGTTATGGATATGTTGAAGCTGCAGATGTAGTGAGTGGAGAAATCTGCAAAGTAAATGCGTTCAAAGAAAAACCTGACCATGATACAGCAGAGAAGTATCTACAGGCTGGTAACTATCTATGGAATGCCGGAATCTTTGTTTGGAATATAGATACTATCACAGATTGTATTACCAAATACAAACCAGTGATAGCAGAGCAGATGGATGTGATTGTAAACTCTCAATCAGTAAACACTACACTTGCCACTGACTCTAAACTCTCAACACTGAACTCTAAACTGAACGAAGTGTTCCCACAGTGTGAAAAGATATCCATAGACTTTGCCGTGATGGAGCCTGCTGCAGCAGACGGTATTGTATATACCCATCCCGCAGATTTTGGATGGAGCGACCTAGGCAACTGGGCATCTCTTCACGATAAACTACAGAAGGATGAAAATGACAACGGAGCTGTTGGCAATGTGAAGATGTACGAATGTACAAACTGTGTTGTTCATGCTGAGGATGCAAAGAAGGTCGTTCTTCAAGGCCTAGATGGTTACATCATGAGTGAAAAGAACGGACAGATACTGGTTTGCAAGCGAAGCGAAGAACAACGCATTAAGGAATGGCATGATTGATTTTTGTGCCCCAATCGGTTATATGCAAATGAATTTTGTTCACAAACACAATTGGTTGCTCGTCTTACAAGGATGGGCTATATTGTGGATTGTCCTAGGCAATGCATATCTTAACCCATCTGGAAATGACCCAGAGTGGGTGAATACGCTGTTGAGAACAGCCTACACATTTCATCTGCCTCTACTGATGTTCACTTCTGGCTGCATCTTTAGTAAGAAATTCTTGCTGAATGAGAATAATGCGAAGACTGGCGAAAGCCTCAAAGGTCATATTTTAGGGTTATTAATACCTTATTTGTTATTTACGTTAGTTGCAGTCATTGTTAAGGTGATAATGACAAAAGAGCCAAGTTTACCTGTTATGGCAACCGACCTCATTCGTGGCCTGTTCTTCCCTGGATTGCAGCCCATGTCAGCGTTGTGGTTTATTTTGGTGCTTATTTGTTATTACTTGATGCTGCCAATCTGGAAGTTGACATTTGAAAAGTCATGGTATGCGTGGTCTTTTGTCATCTTGCTGTTGGTCGTTCACCTGCTCACCGTTCCTGGAGAGCTATTTGCTATTAAGTGGGCATGCTACTTTGCCTTTTACTTCTATTTAGGAGTAGTAATCATGAAAAAGGGCTGGTTGGATCATCTTTCTGGCATGACAGGCTTTTTTGTGTTTCTCATAGGCTATATAGTCTATTCCATTAGTCTCGATGTTGACAAGACAATGGCCGAGATGGGCGGTATCGCTTTCTCGATGGGCCTTGTCTTGATTCTAAATAGTTCGTTCCCAAAGACATTTTCCACTTTCAGGGATTATTATCTCCAGATATTCTTGATGGGCTATTTTGTCCAAATTCTATTCAGGACGTTATATGGTTATCTTTCGATACCATATATACTTGGATATTTGATTTGTCTGGCATTAGGAATCTATGTTCCGGTCATTATTACAAAGATAATCCATTCTAGGAAAATAACTTCATTATATTATTACATTGGGCTGAGTGATAATCAGCCTAAGTTATACCATCAGAATAAGTTAGCAGTTGAATTATAAATAAGTAGAAGAATATGAATGAAAAATTAGAAACTCCTCAGACAATAGAGCAGGAGGAAAACTCTATTGACTTCGGCAAAATCTTTAATGATTTGCTGAAACACAAAAAACTGTATTACAAAGTTTTGTCTATCACTTTTTTTGTAGTTGCTTTTCTTACGTTAAGTATCCCTAATTATTACAAATGTGAAGTCAAGTTGTCTCCCGAAATCAATAGCAGTGCTTCCAGCAAAAGCAGTCTGCTGAGCCTTGCCAGTTCTTTTGGTGTCAACCTTGGAACTGCAGCAGGTGGTATGGGAACGGAAGCCCTGTTCCCAACGCTCTATCCTGAACTGATGAACAGTACAGATTTCAAGGTCAGTCTTTTCCCTGTTCCTGTTACTATTGAAGGTGACAAAGACAAGGGGGAAAAAGATCGAACAATGTCATACTATGATTATCTGGAGAATGAACAGAAGAAACCTTGGTGGTCAGCTGCAATTGGCGGTACGCTAAAATGGCTCGTTAGTCTTATTAAGGATGAAAAGGAGAAGCCAACCTTGAATCGTTTTCGTCTAACTAAAAAACAAGCTTTGATAGTCAAGAGTCTTGAAAAGAGAATAATTTGCGATGTCGATAAGAAAACCATGGTCCTCACCATAGATGTGATTGATCAGAATCCTGTTATTTGTGCCACCATGGCCGACACCGTAAAAAACCGTCTTCAGAATTTTATTACCGATTATCGTACTTCTAAGTCTCGTGTAGATTTAGAGTATTATCGAAAGCTTAGTCAGGAGTCCAAAGTTCGCTATGAGAAAGCCCGTCAGAAGTATGCCGAGTTTATGGATGCCAACCACGACATTATCCTCCAAACTGTTCGCCAGAAGCAGACCGATTTGGAAAACGAGATGCAGCTGCAGTACAATGCCTATCAGCAGATGGCCTCCAATCTCATTGCTGCTGAAGCGAGAGTTCAACAGGATACTCCTGCTTTCACAACTCTCCAAAGTGCAACAGTGCCAGTGAAGAAGGCTGGCCCGAAACGTACGATAATTTGTCTTTTCTTCCTCTTCCTCGCCTTCTGTTGTACTTCAATTTGGATCTTACACCAAGAGAATGACCTTAAGCCTCTGTTGGGATTCTCCTAACTTAATTAAATGAAAATTAAGTAGTAGAGGTTTATGATTATGAGTGACCTTCAATAATCATATTTCCATAATTTCCATAGTTAAAAATAATACTGAAAATGGAAGAATGTTGCGAGATAAAAAGAATAAAGAAATATAGTATTGTAACAGCATATTTTATAGTTTCGCTTATAGGTTTTGTGGTTGCATTTTGGACAACCAACTTTGTGTGGATGATGTTACTTGTTTTACCAGCAGTAATGTGTCTTATAATCGCTATTTCCTTTTTATGTAATCATCCTGATTAGACCAACAGATTGATGAATAGTTTCCCTAAGAATTTATTGTATACACTCGTATTTGTCTCAGTATTTAAGCCCCATATGTTTAATTACTGGGATATTGCGGATTTATTCGCCAATGTACTTTCTGTTATCTTCTTTCTATCTTTTTCTTTGATTTTTTTATTCAAATTTCTTAGGAAACATGAAGTGAATATGATGACAGTGCTAATTATGTTGATTCATATAATCGTACTATTATCAACATATTTTCATCAAGGAAATCTAAAACACTGGGGCATGGCTTTGGTTTCTTCTGGCACTCTAGCTCTTTTTTTAGAATTGTATGCCAATGATATAAAAAGCATCGTAAAGGTTTGGTTTCCTATTGTAGAAGTATTCTTATTCATTAATATACTAACAGTATTGACTGGAGGCATAGCAAATGATGATTGGTTAACAGATTATTTTCTTGGTTCAAAGAATACATTTGAGGTTGTTTTTGCAACTTATCTACTTATTATATACCTAAATAAAGAACTTTGTCACAAGAAACATTTTCATTACATCTTCTGTTATTTGTTGATGATTATTGCTATCATGGCGACTCGATCTGCGACTATGGTGATGGAGTTTGGGATTTTTTGCATATTGTTATTAGGTAAGAATAGCCCTTTAACCAGATGGATAATTGATTATAGACTCCTTCTTTCGGCATTTATAGCAATTTGTGCTATATTAATTATACTAGCATTAAATTCTGATTTATATATTATATCAGATTATTTGGAATATGAAACAGATAAGGGTAGTAGCTCTTTTCTGGTACGCTTAAAAATGTGGATTGCTGGCGTAGAGTTGATTAATGCCTATCCTGTATTTGGTATTGGTCGTATGTCTGAAGTGACATGGATTACGTATGTGGGAGTTGGAGACTATAAGACTCAATTACACAATCAAGTCATTGAATATCTAGTGTCAGGGGGTATAATTCTTCTTTCTATTTTATTGGCTATCTATGTTTTAGCTGCATATAATCTCCATAAATATAAAAGAAATGGGGTGATTGTTATTATGACACTGATATGCTTTTCTCTGAATATAGCAAATTTGATGGAGGCATATTATAATGCATTATATTTCTTCCCCTTTTTATTGACAGGTTATCTTCCTTGCATTTTGAATCAGCTTCCTCACAAAATACATAAAGCCAAACCGGTTTACAATGATAGAAGCATTCCGACACTATAAAAATCTAGCTACTCCAGTAAAGGCATCCCTTTGGTTCATTGTATGTTTCATCATACAGCGAGGACTTCAATTTATCGGAATGCCAATCTTTACGCGCATCATGTCACAAGAAGACTATGGTGTGTACTCGGTGTTTTTCTCATGGACAAATTTGCTGTGCGTCATTTCATCCTTGAGTATCTATAACGGGGTGTTTAATAAGGCTGCTGTAAAATACGAGGATGAGAGAGACCAGTATATATCATCAGTCCAGTATCTGACGCTGCTTGTTGGATTGCTAATGTCTGCTACTATATTAGGTTTTAATTCGAAAATAGAGGAGTGGACGGGTTTTTCTTTTAAGCTTCAATTGCTGATGTGTGTTCATATCCTTGCATTCCCTTCATTCCAATATTGGGCACAAAAACAGCGTTTTCTCTTTGAATACAAGAGTTTAGTCGTTATTACGATACTAAATTCAATATTGAGTTTGTTGTTAGGCATCCTTTTTGTTTTGGTGTCGGATGATAAAAGTTTAGCACTGATTACTGTTACCGTAGCTGTTCAAACTGGCATAAACCTTTTTATTTTTATATCATTGGCAAGGAAAGGCCATTGTTTCTATCGAAAGGATTTTTGGACGTGGTCATTGTTATCTGCTTTACCACTGATCCCGCATTATTTATCAGAAATCCTTCTTGGTCATGCAGATCGCATTATGATTAATCAGATGTGTGGACCTGCCCAAGCTGGAATCTATAATATTATTTATCAATTGTCAATGATTATGACTATTATCCGTACAGGTATTAACGGCTCTTATACTCCATGGGTTTATATATCTTTGAAGACAGGAAAATATGAGTCAATTAGGAGGAACACATCTCTTATTGTTCTAATGATGGCTGTGTTAACACTATTTCTCATTCTTGTTGGCCCTGAAATTTTAAGATTGGCTGCACCTCCATCCTATTATGAGTCAATAATCGATATGCCAGCTATTATGCTTGGTTGCTATTATATATTTCTTTATGTACTTTTTTTAAATATTGAAATATACTATGGTCAAAACCAATTCGTGGCAATTGCTTCGGGCGTTGCTGCAGTCTTGAGTATTGTTGCTAATATTGTATTTATACCTGTTTACGGCTATTTGTCTTGTGGCTATACCACAATGCTCTCATATTTGTTGATGGCAGTCCTGCATTACCTATTCTTTAGAAGAATCTGTCATCAAAATCAAGAAGCTTGCGGTATTTTCAATGTAAAACATATTTTCTATGTATCATTGATCCTTACAATTTGTGGTATTTCTGCTCTGCTAATTTATAAATCAGACTTTATTCGTTGGGGTATTATCCTTTTGTTATTTAGTATAGTATGTTTAAAAAGAGATAGTATAGTGTTGGTCCTCAAGGAAATTAAAAATCGCAATTAATTTCCCAAAAGATTTGCAAGTGAATTACAATATTATTTAAATTGATACAAAATGAAAATATTAGATTGCACGCTCCGTGACGGGGGCTATTATACGGATTGGGATTTCAATGAGGAAATCGTAGTGTCTTACATCGAGGCAATGAACGAACTGCCTATTGATTATCTGGAGGTCGGGTACCGTAATAATCCTTCCAAAGAATATTTGGGTAAATTTGGTTATTCACCTGTTTCTGAATTAAAGAAAATTCGAAGTCTTTCAACAAAGAAGATTGCTGTGATGCTCAATGAAAAGAGTACTAAGCCAGAAGATCTTGATTTGCTTGTAAAGCCAATCGCCGGCTTGGCGGATATGATTCGAATAGCAATTGATCCGAAAAATTTTGATAGGGCCGTTATACTAGCAAAAGCAGTAAAGGCATACGGATTTGAAGTGGGGTTTAATGTCATGTATATGTCAACGTGGCTTGAAAATAAATCATTCCTTGACAAGCTCAGCCAGATTAATGGAATTGCGGAACTGTTCTGCATGGTGGACTCTTTTGGCGGTATTACACCAAGAGAAGTAAAAGAAATAATTGAAATAGTTAGAAGTAAAACAACTTGCCCAATTGGTTTCCATGGTCATAATAATCTTCAACTGGGATTGATTAATACTCTCACAGCGATTGAATGCGGGGTGGACTTTGTTGATGGCACTATCCTTGGTATGGGCCGTGGTGCGGGCAATTTGAATATGGAGTTACTCTTGACTTTCTTGAACAAACAAGGCTTGGACGTTGATTTCAATGTTTTGGGTGATGTTATAACTGCTTTCACTCCACTTTTTGAAAAGTATCGCTGGGGTACACAGTTACCTTATATGATATCAGGTGCCAATTCTATTCCACAAAAAGAAGTCATGGAATTAGTAACGAATCGTGTTTATTCGTTTGATGCCATAGTAAGAGGCTTGCAAAATCGTAAGGATCATGTTAAAGATAACGCGAAGTATCCTATCCTGCGATCTGAAATGTTTGAAGATGTTTTGATAATAGGTGGTGGTAACTCTCCGTTAGAACACTATGAGGGAATAAAGTCATTCATCAATAATCGCAAGTCAATAGCATTGGTTTTTTCAACAGCACGCCATGCAGGATTGTTTAAGAAACTCGATGTGCCTCAATATTATTGTCTTATAGGAAAAGAAGCTAAACGTTTATTGAGAAATGTCAGTGCTGACGAATACAAAGGAAAATGTATCTTGCCACCATATCCAAGGAAGTTGGGAACTGATGTCCCTGATTACGCGCATGAATCAACATTTGAGCTGCAGACTATTGAGTTTTCAAATGAGTATGAGGACTCATGTACCACTCTCGCTATCCAAGCAGCATTGAATCTATGTTCAGGAAATGTCTTCGTTGTTGGCTATGATGGCTATCCTGGCAGTGTTTTGTCAGAGAAAGAAGTCGCATTAAGCAACGAAAACATGACACTCTTTACAGACTATGAGAAGTTTAAAGGTGAGAAGATGACATCATTGACACCTACAATTTATCCTGAATTGAATGTTAAATCAGTATATCAATTTATTTAAAAGCAATGAAAATTATTGGAGTTATTCCTGCCCGCTATGAGTCGAGCAGATTTCAAGGAAAACCTCTGGCCGACATTTGTGGTAAGCCTATGATTTGGTGGGTGTATCAGCATGCCTCCCAAGTGAAGTATTTTGACGAACTCTACGTGGCTACAGATGACCAGCGTATCTATGACGCATGTGCCCAGTTCGACATGAAGTGTATCATGACCTCTACATCACACCGTACCGGTACAGATCGCATTGGTGAAGTGGCAGAGAAGATACCTGCTGACCTCTACGTGAACATCCAAGGTGACGAACCTCTGATGGAGCCGGAGGTGATGGAAAAGGCAATCCTGCCGTTCTTCGACAACAAGGATCTTCAGGTTTCTAACCTAATGACAAAGATTACCGACCCTGTGGATGTTGTGAACTTTACAGTTCCCAAGGTAATCACTAATAAAGAAGGTATTGGTATTTATCTGACTCGTTCCACCGCACCATATCCGAAGGGAAGCATTGACTATGCATATTACAAGCAGGTATGCGTGTATGGCTTTACCCCTGCCGCTTTGAAGTTCTATTGTGAATACGGCAAGAAGTATGGCAAGGCCAAGATTGAGGCGATAGAGGATATTGAGATTCTTCGTTATATTGAGAACGGTTACAAGGTTCAGTTCATTGAGGTAGATTCTGAGACAGTAGCTGTTGATACACCCAATGATTTGAAGAAGGTTAACGAAATAATGGCAGCGAAGTTACAAGAGTAGAAAAAAGACATACACATGAAAGTAGTAACCTTTGGAGAGATAATGGTTCGCCTGGGAGCTCTAGATTATCTGAAGCTCATACAGGCAAATCGTTTTGATGTGAGCTATGCGGGTGCAGAGGCAAATGTGGCTGTGTCGCTGGCTAATTATGGTATAGAAACCGATTATATCACCTGCTTGCCCGACAATCCAGTTGCGGAACGTTGCATTATGGATTTGCGTGGGCATAAGGTGGGCGTTGACCATATCCTGCGTAGTGGCAAACGAATGGGAATCTTGTATCTGGAAACTGGTAGTAATGCACGTCCTTCAAAGGTTTACTATGATCGTGAGGATAGTTCCATTGCTACCATTGAACCAGAATCTATTGACTGGAAAGAAATTCTGAAAGGTGCTGATTGGTTTCATTGGACAGGTATTACACCCGCTCTTTCTGCGAATGCTGCCTCCGAATGCTTAAAGGCTATTAAAATTGCCAATGAACTAGGTGTAACAGTAAGCTGTGATATCAACTATCGTGGTAATCTTTGGAAGTATGGTAAGTCTGCTGCAGAGGTGATGCCAGAAATGGTCTCAGGGGCTGACATCATTCTAGGCAATGAAGAAGACTGTGAAAAGGTGTTTGGTATAAAGCCAAAGGATTTTGATGCTTCCAAAACGAATGGGAATATTGATCAAAACAGTTTTCTAAGTGTCTGCCAACAGATGATGGAAAAGTTCCCGCGCTGTAAGAAGATGGTAGTTACACTTCGTGGAGCTATCAATGCCAATCACAATGTCTGGAGCGGTATTTTATACAATGGTGATGAATTGTTGATTTCCAAGCGGTATGACATTACAGATATTGTTGATAGAGTAGGAGGTGGTGACTCCTTTATGGGTGGCCTTATCTTTGGACTGCTTCATTATAAGGATGATAGGAAAGCACTGGAGTTTGCTACTGCGGCCAGTTGTTTGAAACATACGCTGAAAGGGGATTACAACTGGATGACTGTATCTGAGGTTGAGAACCTGATGAATGGTGATCTGTCTGGTAGGGTTAAACGTTAAAATAAGTAATATGAAAAGTGTTCTTTTTGGAGTCGATTCTCTTTTCCAATTTATTATAGCTACCAATCTGCGAACGACAGTTTATAAGGACGATGAAGCTGATATCATCATCTATAGTTCTACGCCCCCTGCAAAGGGATTATATGAGAAAGTTTCAAAGAAATCTATTTATAGGAATGTGTATTATGCTGATTCCTCATTGTGTCGTTGCGGTAAAAACTATACTTTTAAGGAAAAAATTCCAAAGTATTTTGTTTACCTGTTGTCCATGCCTTTTCCTAAAAAAACGATAAAGCGTATTATAGGGTGTGCACTCACTGAAAAGTACGATGAATTTGTCTTCCATGGTTTCGGTGCATTAGCGGATTGTATTTTTAATGTATGTTACAGAAACAATACAGAAATTGTTTGCAAGAGAATAGAAGATGCATACGTCAGTTATTTTACATTGTGGGGAAGCAAGAAAAACAGTATAAGGCGTAGTTTGGAAAGTCTTTCAAATACCTTCCTTGGAAATAAAAATATTGAGAATCATATAAATGGTTACTATTTTTCAGAACCTGAAATGGTCATGGCAAAGATTCCATATCCAATAATCCAGGCACCCAAGTTTGGTCGCGCCAACAAGCCTTTCGTTGAATTGCTTAATGACTTATTTGACTATAAAGAAGTTCTGAAAACAGATAAAAAGATTTTCTTATTTGAGGATGGGCGTTTGTTCTTTGACGGAAGTGAAGAAGAAGTAGAATTAGTTAAAGATATGATATCCTATATTCCAAAAGAAAAAATAGCAATAAAGATGCATCCACGCCGAAAGGTTGATCGTTTTGCTTCTTTAGGAGTGGAATCCATGAAAGCATCAAAGGTTCCTTGGGAAGTTATACAATTGAATCAAGATTACTCAGGTTGTATTTTGATGACAGTTTCCTCATCTGCTGTATTCTCTTCTGATATATACTTTGGCGACAAGTGCTATAAAATACTGTTATATAAATGTCTTAAAAATCCTCTGTCATCCATTGACGCTAAGTTTGAGGCTTATGTTCAGAAGTATAAAGAACGATTTGGTTCTGATTATTTATTTATTCCAGAATCTTATGATGAACTTAAACACATTTTATTAAAAATATCATAATTAATAGTTGTTAATATGAAATATGCTTTTAATGGCCGCTTTCTTATGAAGAAAGTTACAGGGCAAGAGCGTTATGCTGCCGAGATTATCTCTTCAATTGACAAAATTTGTAAGAAGGGAGAGTTTTGTGTTATTACTTCAGAATTAGTTGAGAATATTCCCAATTATAACAATATAGAAGTAATAAAAACAGGAAGATTGAAAAGGGAGGCATGGGAACAATTCTGTTTAGGTCCATATTTAAGAAAGCACCATCTTAAATGTATCAATCTTACAACAACATTTCCTTTGTTTCATCCAAATGTAGTAAGTCTTTATGACATGTCTGTATTTGAAATTGGCAGAATGTTTTCACATACGTTTTATGGTTTCTTAGGAACTATATATAAGCGTTTGCTTTTTAGAATTGCTGCACGTAAAGCCGAGATAATTGTAACCATAAGTAAATATAGCCGGGATAAACTCATGGATATTCTCAATATTCCTTCTGAAAGGATTCATTTGATATATCCAGCATGGCAGCATTTTGAGCAAGTAAGTCCGGATAATAGTATTATTCAACGGTTAGAATTAACAAATAAGACTTATTATTTTTCTTTGAGTAGTCTTACCCCCCAAAAAAACTTTATATGGATAAAGGAGGTGGCTGAACGAAATCCCGATGTACTTTTTGTCGTAACAGGGAAGGCAGAAGGGTTTACAAGACTTGGAATAAATGAATTAAGTAATAAAAATATAATGTTTACAGGCTATTTATCTGATAATGAAATAAAATCTTTAATGCAACACTGTAAGGCTTTTATACATCCCGCAATTTATGAAGGATTTGGAATACCTCCAATTGAAGCTATGTCTAGTGGGGCTCAACTGATATTGTCAACTTCTACATGTTTACCAGAAATATATGAGAATTCTGCACATTATATTGATCCGTATAATTATGATGTGGATTTGGATAAATTGATGTCAGAACCTGTTGAACCAGCATTAAAGGTTTTGGAAAAATTTTCATGGGATAGAGAGGCCGCTAAATTTTATGAGATATTAAAAAAATAATGTATTTATGAGGAAAGCATTTATTACAGGTGTAACGGGTCAAGACGGCTCGTTCCTAGCAGAATTACTGCTTGAAAAAGGTTATGAAGTACATGGTATGATTCGTCGTTCATCAACAGAGTATCGTGAGAGAATCAACCACATTGAGAGTAATCCCAATTTCCACTTGCATTATGGTCATTTGGGAGACTCAATGTCTCTTATATCAATTATCAGATCAGTTGAGCCCGACGAGGTTTACAATCTTGCGGCTCAGAGCCACGTGGGTGTATCGTTTGAATCGCCTGAGTTTACAGCCGATGTGGATGCCACGGGCGTCCTGAGAATATTGGAAGCAATCAAACAGTGTGGCCTTGAGCAAAAGTGTCGGTTCTATCAAGCATCGACGTCGGAGTTGTATGGAAAGGTGGAGGAGGTACCACAGAACGAAAACACTCATTTCCATCCATACAGCCCCTATGCTGTTGCGAAGCAATATGGCTTCTGGATTACAAAAGAATATCGCGAGGCTTACAACATGTTTGCATGTAATGGAATACTGTTCAATCACGAGAGCGAGCGTCGTGGTGAGACCTTTGTGACAAGAAAAATAACACTCGCTGCTGCACGTATTGCTCAGGGTAAGCAGGATTGTCTGTATTTAGGTAACCTTTCCTCTCTGCGCGACTGGGGATATGCCAAGGATTATGTAAAATGCATGTGGTTGATACTTCAGCAGGAAACCCCTGAAGATTTTGTGATAGCTACAGGTGTTCAGCACACTGTGAGAGAGTTTACTGAACTGGCATTCAAACACACAGGTATCGAACTGCGATTCGAAGGTGAAGGCATCAACGAAAAGGGTATCGTGATTAGTGGCCCCGAGAACTTGATTGGCAAGACAGTTGTCGCTGTAAGCGAGCAGTTCTACCGTCCAACCGATGTTGTGAACCTTTGGGGAGATGCCACGAAGGCTAAGGTGAAGCTGGGCTGGGATCCTGCAAAGCAGACTAGTTTTGAAGATCTTGTGCGTATCATGGTCGAAAGCGACATGAAGAAAGTTTCAAAGGAATAAATGCCCATGAAGAAAGCGCTAATAACAGGCGTCTATGGTCAGGATGGTAGTTTCCTCTCTGAATTGCTCTTGGAGAAAGGCTATGAAGTTTACGGAGCTGATGTTCGGATTATGGATAATCCTCCAGAATACTTTGTTAAACTCTTTGCCAATCCGAATTTTTATACCCAGACTGTAGATTTGACGGACACGCAAAGCGTGCTCAATCTTGTGACGGAAGTACGTCCTGACGAGATTTATAATTTTGCAGCCCAGAGCAATGTCAAGGTCAGTTTCGATAAACCGGAATTGACCTCTGATATTGATGCTATCGGAGTCTTACGTATTCTGGAGACTATACGTCGGGCAGGTCTCACGGAAACTTGTCGTTTCTTTCAAGCATCAACGTCTGCCATGTTCGGCAATGCGACAGAAGTGCCTGAGAATGAAAACACTCCACTTCATCCCAATGATCCATATGCAATTTCAAAGGTGTATGGGTACTGGATGACACGTTTATATCGTAATGCCTATCACATGCATGTCTGCAATGGTATCCTCTTTAACCATGAGAGTGAGCGCAGACCAGAGATATTTGTCACCAGCAAAATTGCCTTGGCTGCTGCGCGTATTGCCCATGGACTACAGGAAAAATTGTCTCTTGGCAACCTCAATGCCTTGCGTGATTGGGGGTATGCCAAGGATTATGTGGAATGTATGTGGCTTATGTTACAACATGAAAAGGCTGACGACTATGTGATAGCCACTGGCGAGCAGCATTCCGTTCGTGATTTCTGTACGCTGGCTTTCAAGGAGGCAGGGATAGATTTGGAATGGAGAGGAGAAGGACTGGACGAAAAAGGTATTGACAAGAAAACTGGTAAGACGGTTGTGGAGGTAGATCCGAACTTCTTTCGACCTACAGAGGCTAATCAGATGTATGGCGACCCATCCAAGGCTAAGAACGTGTTAGGCTGGAATCCGCGGAAGACCACCTTTGAACAGTTGGTACAGAATATGGTACGGAAACACCTTAAGGATGTTCGCAAGCAGGCTGCTGAGAGCGGAAGATTGTCCGAAGAGCTTCCTGTCCGTCTTGATTTGGCAGGAACGTGGATAGATCAGCCAATGGTTAGTAAGTATGCTCCAGGATGGGCAATCACTATTTCGCTAGAGCCAACCTTCGAAATTAAACCACGTTTCGGCTTGGGATCCACCATACGTGATACAATTAAGAAAATCTGGCCAAAGCAGGTACCTGACATGGATTCCGAGATGTTAGCACGTCTCATTTTCTGTTTTGCAAACAATCCAGAGAATAATGATGGGATGTTGTCTGGAGCTCAGGATGCCATTGGAATTTGTGTACCAGGTCTGGCACGCCACTACTATAACAATCGTTTCTGGCCAGAGCGAATAGAGTCGAGTGACGATGAAGATATTCTCACATGGTTGGAAAACCATCTTTGTATGGTACCGATGTTTCCACGCCGTCTTGAATGTGACTTGATGGCTGGAAAGAGTATTACTAAGAAAGGGGTTGAAACTTTGGCAAAAGCAGCGGAAGACTGTTGGATGTATATCATGCAGCGCGATTTGGATGGGTTTGCGTCATCTTTCCTTGCTTCATTCAATGCTCAGAAGGCACTTTTCCCTGGCATGATTCAGTCTGGTGTGCAAGAATATATAGATAAATATTCGAAAAGGCCAGGTGTTTTGGCATGGAAAATTTCTGGATCTGGCGGCGGTGGCTATCTGGTACTGGTTTGTCATTCTCGTGCAGATTTTCCCTCAGGGGCTGTTAATCTCCATATTAGACGAGAAAAATTATAGGTGTTTGCAATAATCTATTTGTAATATGGCAAAACATTTAGTAATAATGGCAGGTGGTTGTGTTTGTGGTGGTCCCTTCAGATTATCTTGTGCTCAAAGAGGATGCTTCCAGGAAATATATCTCCGAAGGTCTTGATTTCGCGAGTTCATATAATTGTATCCAAACTATGAGTATACAGCAGTCACGTCCAGATGCAGGCTATGGTTATATAGGGATTGTCGTTTAATTCTTCTTGTATAGGTCAGTATGAGGCTTTGCCTTTGACACGTTCTGACTCCAGACTTGCTACCATTGAGTTTCCTGCTGGTTAACTAGTACTTTTGATCATTTTAGCGATGAACAACGCATTAAGGAAATGGTACGACTGAGAAAATATATACTTTTGGTGCCGCTGATAGTGTTGATGCTGCCTGTTATTGCTATTATCCTTTTGGTAATGGGACTATGGCAATGGACGCTATTATTTTTGTTTATAACTTTATGGTTAAATTGGGTATCTGAAACTTTTGCTATACATGACATTAGAAATCAGATAAAGGGATTAGGTGAACTGCGAGTGTTGACATATAATGTCAACAGAGCGCATGAGATTTCTGTCAATAAGGGTACCACGCAAGGTTTAATTAGATTTATAGAACGACAAGAAGCAGATATAGTATTATTACAGGAATATAATGCTGAACTTTATCCGGAGATTCGTAAAAGATTGATGCAGGCATATCCATACGGACTTGGAACTGAAAAGGGAAGCAGATTTAAAAGTGTATTCAGTAAATATCCGATAGAAGATTATGAACAACTTTGGGTTAGGGCTGACGATCCTCGCTACGAATTACTACAGCATTCATGGTATTGTAAGTCGAGAGATGGAAAGCGAGAAATTTTACCTATTTGCTCGATGGTAGTAAAAATCGGCAAAAATAGACTGAGAGTGGTGAATTGTCATCTGATGTCGAATAACTACTCAGTAGTCATAAGAAACACATGTCGAAAAGGAAGAAGTCTGTTAAGGACCATTCTGCTGATAATGAAACGAGTGGATTTTGGCTATGCTGTTAGAAAGTTGCAAGCAGAGGTTGTCTGCCAGCACTTAAACAGAGTTTGTAAAGATCCTGTGATAGTATGTGGAGACTTTAATGATATAAGTGGGGCTTCTACATTTTCCTCATTTCGTAAGACTGGCTTGAAGGATGCTTGGTGGAAAGTTGGTTGGGGCTTTGGTTTTACTTACCATGGTATGGGAATGAGGCTGAGATTGGATCATATACTTTATTCAGCATCTTCCCTTGACATAAATCGTGTGTTTATTCCACACTCAGCGTGTTCAGATCACGATCCTATAGTTTTTGATGTGACATTTAGATTTAGTAATTGAATATTTTTTACAGAAAGGATGCGCTTTGGGAAGAGTAACGTATCAAAAGAATCCTATTGTGTTTACTCAAATTGTTTTGTGTTTTTTTAATATAGTATTTATGTGGGTTGGTGGTGTATTTAACGACATAGGCTTCGTCTCATGTAAGTGATATGAAACAGGATGTTGTACTTCAATAGCAGAGTAATTATTATGGGTGAAGATGTCAGTTTTCTTAGTGTCATCAATAATTTCGCAGGAAGGAAGAACTTCTTATTCTGTGGCAGTGACAATGCTGCAAAGAATCTTGCCTTCGCATATTCCCTGACAGAGAGCTGCAAGCTCAATAATATCAATCCCTACGACTACTGGTCAGATTTAATAGATTTTATCGGTTGTGAGGGTATTGACCTGAACAGTTTTGTTCACAGCCAGTGGCATAAGCATACTAAGGCTGCATAAATATAGTTAAAAACAAAGATTTTCCAACTTCTTTACAATCACTCAAAATCCTCATTCACACTGAGGATGTAGAGATTTTGGACCCAAGATTCGGACGCATACGAATGATTGTGTTGAATTATTTTGAAATAGTTTAGTTGTATGAAAAAGGTTTTAATGGTATGCGAAGCATACGAAGGTGGTGTGTTTGCATATGTCACTCAGTTATGTAATGATATGTGCAGCGAGTTTGATGTATATCTCGCTTATTCTAAAAGATCTCGGTTGCCTGAGAATTTCAAAGAATTGCTTGATGACAGAGTAAAACTGATAGAGGTGAAGCATTTTGGACATCTCTCCAGTATATCGCAGGATATTAAGCTGATTAAAGAATTAAGACGAATTGAGAAGGATGTACAACCAGACATTATCCACCTCCATTCATCAATTGCAGGCGGTATCGGCAGAATCGCCTTTAATGGAAAAAATAATAAAGTGGTCTATACTCCTCATGGTTATGCACATGTGTTGATGGGAGGAAAGTATTCTCTAAAATGTAATTGCTATCGATTGGCGGAGAAGATCCTTGGCAACAGTGCAAATTGTATTACTCTTACATGTTGTGAAAGCGAAGACGAGGAAGCCAGGAAATTTGCAAAGAGAACGGCTTATGTAGAGACAGGAGTGAACCTTAAAGATTTAGGAGATAGTCTTGACAGTATTGTTCCAGAGAAAAATGAGAAGTTCACCGTCTATACCCTTGGTAGGACCTGTACGCAGAAACAGCCATGGCTCTTCAATGAGATTGCAAAAGCAGTACCTGAAGCTAGATTCGTATGGATTGGCGGTGGAGAACTTGATAGGCAATTGAATGCTTCTAATTTGGAACATATAGCTTGGAAACCACGCAAGGAGGCTTTGGCCTTGGGTAAAGGTGCAGATGTGTTTGTATTGTGTTCATTAGGGGAGGCTATAGCCATGAGTGTAATTGAAAATATGTTTATGGGTAAACTGATGCTTGTAAGTAACACCATGGGTAATAAGAGTGTTATCAAAGATGGGGTCAATGGATATCTCTGTGATACGGTTGAAGATTATGCAAGACATATTAGGGAAGCCATGAAACAATATCCACAAAGTTTGTGCGACCAGGCGGTCAGTGATGTCCGTAATATTTATAATACTGATGTCATGGCTAAGAAATATGTCAGATTCTACAATGATGTGATAAAAGGGAAGTATAACTAATGTCGATTTATGATGAAATATGATTATCTGATTGTTGGTTCTGGTTTGTTCGGAGCCACTTTTGCCTATCGTGCCAAGCAGATGGGTAAGAAATGCTTGGTAATTGACAAACGGCCACAACTGGGTGGTAACGTTTATTGCGAGAGTATTAATGGCATTAATGTTCATAAGTATGGAGCCCATATTTTCCATACAAACAATAAAGTTGTTTGGGACTTTGTTAACAGTCTGGTACCATTTAACCGGTATACAAACAGTCCTGTTGCGAATTATCATGGAAAGCTTTTTAATCTACCTTTCAATATGAACACTTTCTATCAGATGTGGGGTGTAACTACACCGGAACAGGCTGTAGCAAAGATTGAGGAACAGAAAGCAGAATCTGTGGCAAAAATGAAGGCAGAGGGAATATTGGAACCTCGTAATCTCGAAGAACAGGGGCTTTGCTTGGTTGGTAAGGACATTTTTGAGAAACTCATAAAAGAATACACAGAAAAGCAGTGGGGCCGTAAGTGTAGTGAACTCCCCGCGTTTATTATTAAACGTCTTCCTGTGCGTTTTGTCTTTGATAATAACTATTTCAATGATGCATATCAAGGTATTCCTATTGGTGGATATAATAAGCTGATAGACGCATTGCTTGAAGGCGTAGAATACAAGACTAATACTAACTTCTTTGAATCAGATTATAAAGATTGGCGTAAGTATGCCAAACAGTTAGTGTATACAGGTCCCATTGATGAGTATTTTGGTTTTTGCTATGGTAAGCTTGATTGGCGTACTGTTAGTTTCAAAACAAGTGTGGTTAATACTCCAAACTTCCAAGGCAATGCTGTTGTAAACTATACATCCCATGATAAATCTTTTACACGTATTATTGAACATAAGCATTTTGAATTTTTTGGTCAGCAGGTATTTGATAACCCTAAAACTGTTATCAGTGAAGAGTATAGTACAGAGTATAAAGATGGCATGGAGCCATATTATCCTGTCAATGATGAACGTAATAATCAATTAGCTGAACAATACCGTGCTCTTTCTGTTAAAGAAAAAGATATTATTTTTGGTGGCCGTCTTGCTGAGTATAAATACTACGACATGGCACCTGTTGTGGAGAAAGTTCTTTCAATAAGCAACTTTTGATGTGCTTAATCGCAATTATTCCAGAAAGATTTAAGCATGGGAATACTCCCGCTGTTTTCATAGTCTTACTGCAAATTTCAACATTATACTTATGAGAAGTAACAATCAAACTAACAATCTAATCAAATGGGTAGTCATCGCGTTGGACTTCGTGGTGATGAACCTGCTGATATGGCTGTTTGCCAAATGGCATCCAGAGGTGATGATGTGGACAAGTGACAAGAAGGACATCTTCTTCCTTGCTTGCAACGTAGCACTAATGGTGAGTGAATTCCGTTTCTATACTGTTATTCACAAAAGACGTGTAACAAGTGCGGATATCCTCAAGAGAATTATCGGGTTGACTATGCTGCATCTGGTTGTGGCTTATCTGATTCTAAAACTGCTTGACTATAGCATGTCTATTGGATGGAAACTGTTCCTACTCGACACACTGATGTTCTTTATCCTATTGATTGGTCGGACTGTTGAACGCTTGGCCGTGAAACGCTATCGCATGTCAGGTGGTAATTACCGTACAGTGACACTGGTAGGATCCGATATAGAACTGATGAATATATATGATCGTCTGATAAAAGACCCGACGAGAGGATTTAGAGTGCTGGGCTTTTATGGTGATGAAGATATTCCGGGTAATGATGGGAAGATAAAAAAACTTGGGACTTTAGAGGAATTTATGGAGAATCGCCATCAGCCAGAGAAACTGACAATCGGTGATGATTTGTATGTGAGTATGTCCCGACTTCAGTCAAATACCATCAAGCGCATCTCGCGTCTGTGTGATGAGACCGTGACCCGTTTTTATTTTGTACCAGTTTCCGTGGAAACTATTGGACTGCATCTGAATCGTGAACAGTTGGACGACATTGAGATTTACACCACTTATGAAAATCCCCTACAGAATCCTGTTAATAGATTTGTCAAGAGGATATTTGATATAGTAATGTCGTCGATAGCATTGCTGTGCATCTTGCCTTTCCTGCCCATCATTGCTTTTATGATTAAGAAACAGAGTCCTAATGGATCGGTATTCTTCAAGCAGCCGCGAACAGGATTGGATGGTAAGAATTTCTATTGCTATAAGTTCCGTTCGATGCATCCCAATAAGGATGAGTCGGGATTGGTGCAGGCTACGAAGGATGATCCAAGAAAGTTCCCGTTTGGCGACCTGATGCGCAAAACGAGTATCGATGAGCTGCCACAGTTCTGGAATGTGCTGAAGGGTGACATGAGCATTGTAGGCCCAAGGCCTCACCCTGTGAAGCTGAACGAGAAATACACTGAATTGATTGATAAATACATGGTCAGGCATTTCGTGAAGCCTGGTGTGACAGGATGGGCACAGGTGACGGGTTTCCGTGGAGAAACAGAAGAACTGTGGCAGATGGAAGGACGTATCAAACAGGATATCTGGTATATGGAGCATTGGAGTTTCTGGCTGGATATCAGAATCATGTATTATACGGTGAGGCAGATAATAACAAAAGACGAACAAGCATATTAATAATAATAATTACACATGAAAATAGATTTATTTGTACCCGGACGTTTATGCCTTTTTGGAGAACATACGGACTGGGCAGGAAAGTACCGTACGATGAATGCGGATATAGCACCTGGCGCATCGATAGTGACAGGTATAGAACAAGGTATCTATGCGGAGGTGGAGAAGAGCAGCATCTTTGAGATGTACAATGAGGCACCGGAGATTGCTGGCGTTTGGCAGGACTTTGCCTGTAGGATGAACGAAACAGAGCTGAAAAATGTGGCAAAGTCAGGCTCGTTCTTCAGTTATTGTGCCGGTGTGGCCAGCTATATGCTGGAATGGTATCAGGTTGGTGGCGTGAAGATTACGCTGAAGAAGATGACCCTGCCGATGAAGAGCGGACTGTCTTCGTCTGCTGCCATCTGCGTCTTGGTAGCCCGTGCCTTTAACAAACTCTACCAATTGAACCTGAACACGATGGGCGAGATGAATATTGCCTATCTGGGTGAACTTCGCACATCCTCGCGTTGTGGACGTTTGGACCAGGCTTGTGCCTTTGGCGTAAAACCGAACCTGATGACCTTTGACGGTGATGAGGTGGAAGTAAAGACGCTGAACGTGAAGAGACATCTTTATTGGGTGTTTGCCGATCTTTGTGCTGAGAAGAACACTATCAAGATTCTGCGTGACTTGAACAAGGGCTTCCCATTTGCATCGAATGAGATGGAGGAACGGGAACAGAAAGCACTAGGAGAAGAAAACCAGCGGATTATCGACTTGGCCATTGACTACATGGCAAAGGGTGATGCGGAAGCTTTAGGAAAGCTGATGGTGGGCGCACAGACCCTGTTTGACACAGCTGTTGCCCCCATGTGTCCCGAGGAACTGACATCGCCCAAGTTGCATGAGGTATTGGCAGACCCTATTATCAAACAATGGACATACGGCGGTAAGGGTGTTGGATCGCAGGGTGATGGTAGCATACAGTTCCTGGCGAAAGACAAGGAATGTCAGCAGAAAGTGATAGATTATCTGAACAGTCAGGGTATGAAAGCCTATCCGTTGACACTGAAACCCGTACATGCGGTAAGAAAGGCCATTATTCCAGTTGCAGGTTTTGGAACCAGACTATATCCAGCTACCAGGGCACTGAAGAAGGACTTTTTCCCAATACCAGACAAAGATGGTATGGTAAAACCGGTTATTCTGATTTTGCTGGAAGAACTCATCAAGAGTGGTATAGAAGAAATATGCTTGGTGCTGGGGTCAGAAGAGGAACGACTGTTGTATCGCGACTTCTTCGAGACTCCATTGTCAGAGGAGCATCTGAGAAAACTGAATCCTGAGATGCAGGAATATGAAAACCGTATACTTTCTATCGGCAAGAAACTGCGCTATGTCTATCAGAAAGAAAAGCGTGGTTTCGGACACGCTGTCTATCAGGCTGTAGATTTTGCTAATAATGAACCTGTACTGTTATTACTGGGTGATACGCTTTATCGTAGTGAAACTGGTAAACCATGTTCACTACAATTGATAGAGAAGTATGAGCAGTATAACAAGCTGATGGTTTCTATACATCCTGTTGAGTTGGGAGTGGTTTCGCACTATGGCATTCTGTCTGGTACTTGGGAAGACAAGAATGAAACGGAATTAAACGTGTCGAAAATGACAGAGAAGCCTAAGGCCAGCTATGCGGAGGAGTTCTTGGGCGTGAAGTGCAAGGATGGAAGCAGGAAATACATGTCGGTCTTTGGTCAGTACATTCTGACTCCAGAGGTGTTTGAGCAATTGCGTCAAGACATCACCAATAGTACGGACCCGGCTCAAGAGATAGAGCTGACATCTGCATTGGAGAAAGTGCGTGAACAGGAGGGCATGATTGGCGTTCAACTGCAAGGTCGAATGTATGACATGGGTAATTACAATGCTTTCCGCAAATGTGTAGCAGAGTTTAGTTTATAGTTTTAATAAAGCATACCAAAACAATGAAGAGAATTTTAGTTACAGGAGGTGCGGGATTTATTGGTTCGCACTTGTGTGAGAGACTCGTTAATGAGGGTAATGATGTTATTTGCCTTGACAACTTCTATACAGGATCGAAAGAAAATGTGTGGCATCTGATAGGCAAGCCAAATTTTGAGTTAGTCCGCCATGATGTGTGTCAGCCGTATTGGGCAGAGGTGGATGAGATTTATAATCTGGCCTGCCCGGCTTCTCCGATACACTATCAGCATGATCCTATACAGACCACAAAGACTTCAATTTTCGGAGCTTACTATATGTTAGGGTTGGCTCGCAGGACAAAGTGCAAGATTCTACAGAGTTCTACCAGTGAAGTTTATGGTGATCCTGCTGTGCATCCACAGCCGGAAAGCTATTGGGGTAATGTGAATACCATTGGCATTCGCTCTTGTTATGACGAAGGTAAACGTTGTGCAGAGACGATGTTCTTCGACTATCACCGTCAGCACAATGTTCGAATCAAGGTTATTCGTATTTTTAATACTTATGGTCCAAGAATGGCTCAGCATGATGGTCGCGTAGTTTCAAACTTTATCATGCAGGCACTGCGTGGGGAAGATATTACTATCTATGGTGATGGTACTCAGACCCGTTCTTTCCAGTATGTGTCAGACCTTGTTGAGGGTATGATTCGCATGATGGAGAGTGAGGATGACTTCACTGGACCAGTAAATATTGGTAATCCCGGAGAGTTTACAATGCTGGAATTGGCAGAGAAGGTGATAAAGTTTACCGGCTCCAAGAGCAAGATTGTTTTCGAACCCCTGCCACAAGATGATCCGAAGATGCGCCGTCCTGATATCTCTTTGGCTAAAGAGAAACTGAATTGGGAACCAAAAGTGAAACTGGACGAAGGACTGAAGAAGACCATTGAGTACTTCAAGACAACATTGTAGGTATTTGCTACGTAATGAAAGACTACCAAAAGTGCTTTGAAATTGTTCGATATTCGCTGGGCTCTAAGGCCCTAATTCCTAAGAGTCTGGCGAATATTGATTGGATTGAGTTATATCAGTTCGCAACTAAACAGGCAATTTTGGGGGTGGTATTTGAAGCATTAATACGTTTAAGTGAAAATGGCATAAAACCTCCTCATGAACTTCTGCTAAGATGGATTGCAGAAATTGAGCAAATTGAAGGACAAAATCGGAAACTTGACAAAGAATGTCAACGGTTAACTAAATTATTCGAATTACACGGGCATAAAACAGCCATTTTAAAAGGACAAGCCAATGCGATACTTTATCCAAAGCCTTTAAGGCGACAGTCTGGCGATATTGATATATATGTAGATGGTGGTGAATATAAGGTGATGCAAACCCTTTTTAAAATAGGGTTAATACCTAATATTAAAATCGGTGACTTTGAAGGTAGGGGAAACGCTCTTAAGTCATATCATCATGTACACCTACCGACAAGCAATGATGGAATTGAAGTAGAGATTCATTTTAGGCCAGGTTCTGGGGTGAGTAACCCCTTTTATAATAGGAGAATACAGAAATTCTTGACCAAAGAAGTTTTCCGAGGTTCCCAAATGATAGATTCTGGATTTGTTGTGCCATCTATACGTTTTGCTCTTATTATGCAATTAGCACATATTCAGACTCATTTTGTTAAATCAGGAATAGGATTGCGACAGCTTATTGATTATTACTATCTCCTTCAATATTTTGAAAGCGATAATGATATAGAATTTGCCAAAGAAATACGATTTCTAGGTTTGGCAAACATTGCTGGTGCCGTAATGTGGATCCTCAAAGAAATACTGGGAATTGAAGATAAGTTTCTCATTGTACCCGTTGACAAAAAAAGAGGGAAACTGTTGCTTGATGAAATCATAAGAGGTGGTAATTTCGGTAATTTCTCAGGAGAAAGGAGTCAAAATGCTTTTTCCCGATTTATGGGGGGGAGACTAAGACATTTGCGATTGTTTTCTTTTGATTTCGGTGAAGTTATATGGAGCGAATTCAATTATATGAAGATGCAAGCGAAAAAGTCTATATTTCGAATAAGGCGTAGGAGATGGAACCTATAAAGAAATTTGCAATCATTATAATCTTACTATTGTTAATGCCTTCTAATATTTTGGAAGCAAGGACAAAGCTCTCCAATAATAGAAGTCTTGACGTTTCTTATGGAAATTCTGACGGTATTAATAGGATCTTTCTTTCGGATAAGGAGAGTCGTATTCTTACTCAAGATATGATAAACCAACCCAATACGATCTATATCATTCAATCCGATATGGATTTGGGCGGTAGAAGGATTCTTATACCAAGAAATTGTATATTGCGATTTGATGGAGGAAGCCTGAAAAATGGAATAGTGGTTGGTAATAAAACCTTATTTGATGGAATTGTTAAGGCATATGTCAAACTTGATGGTACTTTCAATAATGATGAATTGTGTCTTAATTGGTTCTTAGAAGACACTTCCTCCTCTATTCATAGTGTCTGTAATAATATTATTGATGTTCTTTGCAATGCAGTTTCAGCAGATGATCTTTATAAGAACTGTGTTTTAAGCATTCAAGGTGGCACTTATAATTTAAATAATACTATATTTCTGCGACCTTTCTGTAAGCTCAAAGCTGTCGGAGCTGTACTAATTAGGTCTTCTGCGCCCAATGCGGCTATTGTTATTCGTCCAAATGCTGAAGATATTGTCAAAATGAATACATTTGACAAGGAGTATAACACCAAGCCATATTATAATGGAGATATCATTCAAGGGAACAACTCACTTACTCTGATGTCGACAACGCATAACAAGGGAATTGGCCTTTGGGTAGGTGCGTATGGTGATGTGGAGCCAAGTCGTATTATTGTTACTAATACTAGAATCTCTGGATTATCTCTTATTGGATTTGACACAGGAATACATCTTACAGCCTATCATTTATATCACGTCAATTTTGATCATATTGAGATACAAAGGTGTAATAATGCGATAAAGACGGCTAAAGCTAAATGGAATAGCGGATTTGAGGGTTTTACCAACTGGGATGAGCATATTAGCGTAACTAACAGCATGTTAGGGGGAAATATAGATGATACCAATAGTGGATATGGACTTACTTATGGAAACTGTTTCCTAATGGATGTAAACACCGCTATCCACATTGATAATACCTCAATAGATTATTTTAGTTGTATCTTTTATACCCCTGAGAAGACAAAAGCGACTATAAGAGCTCATCTGTCAAATTGCCATATTGAAGGAAATGCACAGAGATCAGATGAAAGTTTAGATATAGCTCAGGGGCTTGTAAATAAATACGTTTCTAAGGAGTCAGCCATAAGAATAACCAATTCAAGAATTATGCTATCTACTCTTAAACAAGGAGTTTTTATTCCAGAAACAGAAGCAGAGATAGCACTTGACAATGTTATTTTTAATTGTACAATGGTTAATAATGGCATTTTTGATGACAAGTGGATGTTTCTTTCCAAACAAAAGAAGGCTTTATCTGCTATGCAATGCTATCGTCCCTTGTTCGTATCGAATGGGCATGATTATAGGACTACTCCAGCATTGTCCTATTATAATAATCTTGTTCCTGATGGTTTGTTTGAGAAGATAAAAGGAGCAAGTGCTGGTTTTCAGACATTGAAACGAGGTTATAGCTATGATGGATTTACATTTTGGGTCAATTCTGAAGCTAAAAAAGGGAAATTAATTACTAATGATAATAGCATCTTTAAATGTTATAATAATAATCAAACTGCTCAGTTTGAACTTTATGATAACACTCCGTTAGTCTATACAATTGAAAGTCCTTCGTTCTATGTGCGACCATTGTCGAAGTATGGGCTAAATTATGGATTACAGCAGGAAACAAATTCTGGATCGTCAAGAATAAAAGTTGGCGTGGAAGTTTTATTGTTTGATAAGGATGATCATTTGGTTGAAAAGATAATAAAGTTTGATGGAGGTCCTGCACACACGAGTATTCTTGTTCCGGGACTTATTCATTGGGCACCTTTAACTTCAAGATTTGAGGTGGGAAATAATGCCCAATATGCTAAGGTGAGATTAATCTTAACATGTGATGATCATATTAAGAGTGGAGTCGTTAGGTGTCATGGCATTTATGTGGAGAATCAGGATTGAAAATAAGTAGATTTATTAGTGAAATATTGAGATAAATGAACGAGAACATTACAAAGAATGAGATTCTGAATGATGGAAAGACTATCCATCTGTATTTTAATGGTATGATAGGATTGTATGTGGCATACGGCATATCAGCATTTCTGTTGTGCAAGTATGCCAAGGCAAAACCTTCGTATTCTGACGATATGCAAATGCCAGTGGCGGTGATTAATGCAGAGCATTATGAAGCGTTGGAAGAACAATTAGGATTGTCGAAGACGTTTAAGAACTATCGGTGCCTGAAGGTGGTGAAGGCATACGATGAGAATGAGTATGAGGAATGGGCGAGTGCGCTCCGCGTGGGGGGGGACAGTTTTGTGATAAAATCACAATTGGTTTATGGTTAATAGTTCAAGGCTAATGGTTAAAAAGTTGATTTTATTGCTGATGCTATGTGTTGGTATCAGCGGAGCTCAGGCGCAGGTGTTTGAGGTAGTGGACAGTTGTAAGATGTCTGACGGACTGGCATCGGAGAATGTCGTGGTGGCGGATGGGTTCTGGAAGAACTGGTTCGTGCAGTTTGGACTGGATATGACGCTGCAGAATCCTTATGGATATGACTTTTCGAAGGTGTTCCCGAATGGTAAATCGTTTGGATTGGATTTGGCAATAGGAAAGTGGTTCTCGCACCAGGTTGGTGTTCGCGGAAAGTTCAATTGGGAGAACAAGTTGCCTTTATTGGAGAATGATCATGCGAATTGGTTGGCACCGTTTGATCAGCCTGGGGTTAACAGAGAGAAGGGCGGTTATATTGCGTTTTATGGTGATGCGTTGTTTAATCTACATAACTTATTTGGGACATACCGGGCTGATAGAACATGGAATCTGAGTTTGTATCCTCGCGTGGGTGTGAACTATAACTTCGGAGTTAGTAAGGGTGCGCTGAATGCGGGTATAGGTCTGCTGAATACGTATCGGATTAATGATCGCTGGAGCATCTATGGGGATATTGCGTATATTATGACTGGTGGTGGATTCGTAGGAAAAACTGAGGGCGGAATAACAGGAACGGGGTCGAATTCGAATGGATACCTTACTATCGGCCTTGGTGCCCAAATCAATTTAGGCCCCATTGCCGATAGAAGTGATAAACGAAAAGTGATAAGTGAAAAGTCAGGAGTGCTTACGAATGGAATATGGGATAATTGGTTCGTGCAGGTGGGTATGGACATGAGCCTGATGAATCCGTACGGATGCAATTTCTCGAAGGTAATTCCGAAGGGATTGACATTTGGATTGAATGGGGCATTAGGTAAGTGGTTTACGCCTGAGTTTGGACTACGCGGCAGAGTGCAGTGGGATAACGGACTGGTACCAAATAATGGATTGGAGTGGGTACCACCAACAGACAATCCCCAACAGAACTATAAGAAAGGAGGACTGGCAGTGGTATCGCTTGACGCAATACTGAACCTGACGAACGTGATTGCAGGGTATAACCCTGAGCGGAAGTGGGAGACATCTGCTTATGTGAGAGCGGGCATTATCACGCAGTTTGTTGAAGGCTCGGGTTCACCACTTGGCGGCATGGGCATTGAGGAGACTTATAGGCTGAATGATAGGTTGAGTTTATTTGGTTCGTTGGGTTATCAGGTGACAACGAGTGAAGGTTTGGGCGTGAGTGTCAGTGGTATAGGAGCGTCGGCAGGATCGAATGGCTTCTTTGATATTGACTTTGGTATCCGATATGACCTTGGACGGAATAAGTTCTATCGAGATGCAGAGAGTAAGCGGAAGGCATATTCGCAGCCAATGACAGGACATAACTGGCCGAGATTCGCAGTGAATACCATTGCATCGGTTGGTGTGTCGTATGTGGGCAAGACTGCACTAAAGGCTATGATTAAGGAAGAAAGACCAGACCATTCGGATAATAAGTCTTTCCCATCGGGACATGCTGCTATGGCATTCGCAGCAGCAAGGTCGATAGATAAGGAGTTCCGCCAGGAGAGTATATGGATTCCCATAGTCGGGTATGCTGCAGCTACGGCAGTAGGCGTTGAGCGTGTGGCAAGTGACAGGCATCATTGGTATGATGTGGTGGCGGGCGCTGCGCTTGGCTATGGTGCAGCGGAGCTCACTTGGTGGCTTTCAGATAAATTGTTTGGAAAAGGCAGCAATATTGCTGTGGGCTCCAGCGGGAATAGCGTGGATGTCGTGTATAATTTTTAATGGAACATTGAAAGTTTTCCACTTTGTGGAATGGGGGATACCCCCACACCCCATTTTGTCCTTTCTTTCGGCGCGAAAGAAAGAACTAAAGAAAGCATCCACCCTTACCAAGCCTCTCCCTATATGGAGAGGATGTAATTGATTGCGAGGGAAGACCCTCTCCATCAACTTTTTGGTAAGGTTCACTACGTAGACCTCGAACGCGACTCGGCAATGCTCAAACAAGCTTGGCATTGCTCTCACTGCTTACTCGGTTCACAAAGCTTTCGCCCTACGGGTGAACCTTGTTTATTTTATAAGCCGGAACGACGGCTTATATTTTTAAATTCATTGCAGGACGGTGCTATGAGGTGTTTTTATGGTAGGAAGGCGGTTTGTTTATAAAATCTTATAAAGCGATATTTGGCAATGAAGATAAGTCAAGAGTTGCTGGATGAGTTGACGGAGAGGGCGAAGGGGAATCCGAGGCGGAGGATGCATTATGACTTGCGGGATAGCGAGGAGGATGGGTCGATGCGGATGCTGAATGCCATTGAGCCGGAAACGGTGATCTTTGAGTTTAAGAATGGACGGTATGATCCGGAGAAGACTGAGGAACTGCTTTAAAACCTCGCGCAGAGCCGCAGAGTTACGCAGAGGGAGTAGGGTACGCGGATAGGGAAGAAAAATAAACGCTGTCGGGAGACAGTAAGGCGGGCTCCGTATTCTAAAACCGATTATATAAAATTCCTCCGGAGCCTGCATTTTTTTAACCTCACACAGAAATTAATATTCTCACACAGAAACCACAGAAAGGTTTTAACACCATTATTCAAGCAAGGAAGGTGAGCATTATAAGTGCTCACCCTTATTGTTTTTCGTATATTCTTATTACTTTCCATATATTCTTACGGCTTAGGCTATGAGAAATAATCAATTGATATTGAGGGATTACCAGCGGGAGATGCTGGGGAGGATTCAGGAGGCCTGGGGGAGGTACCGGAGTGTGATGGTACAGATGCCGACAGGTACGGGGAAGACTGTGCTCCTGGCGGAGGTGATACGAAAGATGACCCCACCCCGACCCTCCCAAGGGGAGGGGGATTATCCTCACACGGAGGCACAGAGTTTCACGGATGGCGGCGTGCTGATTGTGGCGCATCGCAGGGAGCTGATAGAGCAGATCAAGGAGACGCTGGAGGCGTTTGGTATCGCGCAGGAGCAGGTGAGGGTGGAGAGTATACAAAAGTTGGCAAGGGCGGAAGCAAATTATTCACTGTTCACTATTCCCTTTTCCCTTATCATAGTCGATGAGGCACATCATGCGGTGGCGAAGAGCTACCGGTGGATGTGGGAGAGGTGGCCGAAGGCGAAGTTCCTGGGACTGACGGCGACACCATGCCGACTGAACCAAACGGGATTCACGGACTTGTTTGACACGCTGCTGCAGTCGTGGAGCATTCAGGAGTTCATTGACCGGGGGTGGCTGAGCGACTTTGAATATATCTCGGTGACGCCGGACAACGCCATGGTGGAACGGATTCGCGGACTGAAGAAACGGGGCGTGGACGGGGACTACCAGACGAAGGAAATGGCCACAGTGATGGATGCGCCGGAGTCGATAGAGCACCTGTATTGGTCGTACCGGAAATATGCCAACGGCAAGAAGGGCATCGTGTATGCCATCAGCCGGGAGCATGCGCAGCATATTGCAGCGTACTACCAGGAGCACGGTGTGCGGTGTGCGGTGATTGATGCGAAGACGCCCGCGGAGGAGCGGAGAAAAATCGTCGAAGCGTATAAAGGTCACACAGATAGAATTGACGTGATAGTGAACGTGGATATATTCTCGGAGGGTTTTGACTGTCCGGATGTGGAATTTATCCAGCTGGCACGACCGACACTGAGCCTGAGCAAATACCTGCAACAGGTGGGGCGCGGCATGCGTGTGATACCGGGAAAAGACTACGTCATCATTCTGGACCAAGTGGGTATGTACCAGACCTTCGGCATGCCGACAGAGGAGCGCAGCTGGGCACTGATGTTTGCCGGCAAGGAGTCGGGGAAGGGCCTGCAGGGTGGCGAGCGTGGCTATGTCATCCGCGATGACGGTAACGAACCGACACTGATCAACCTGGAGATGGTACGCATCAAGCGCCGCGGCGAGACGAATACGGGCGTGGAGATTTTTATGAAGGGAGGTAAATACGGTGTGATGGTGGATGGTCGCGAGACATGCAGGGCGGAATACGAACACATCAGTAGACTGCGCGACGGGAAATACTTCGCGCTGGCCACGTATCCGTATGCGGTGTATAAAGGCAAGACGACGGTGATCAGCTTGGCGGGCCTCGACATGCGGGCATCGCTATATGGTAAGGTGAAGTCGCACGGCGATGTCATCGAGGGACAGACCATCAGCGGACAGCGTACCTACTGGGACGGAAGGGGACAGCGCTACTACAGTACGCTGCCTGAATTCGAACAGGTGGGGGGCGTAGACATGGTGCGCAGCGGTGGTAAATACATGCTGCGACAGCTAACAAGTCACCAGCGGGAACCAGTCGCCAAGGAGGATATCTGGTATAACCGCGAGATTCTGTGGATGAAGAATGTCATCGTATTTAAGAAGACCGGTGAGGTGATGCCCATCGCGGCATACGGCATGGAATGTTTCTTCGTGACGTGTGACGACCTGAAGCGGGGACGATACCTGAAGGTGGGTATCGATGGTAAGGTGTCGGACGAGTTCATCAGCTACTTAGGGTGGCATCGGACGGAGGCTATGCCGCACTGGGGTGGTGCACAGCTGGTGCATGCCTCGTCGGGGAGAATGGAGGTGATTAAGTAAGACCCCACCCCGACCCTCCCAAGGGGAGGGGGAGCCTCACACGGAGACACAGAGTGTCACAGATTTTGAGCCGGAAATGAAATCGCGAGGTCCTGAAAAGGGTCTCGCGATTTTTTTTGCCACGCAGATTATTAAACCTCGCGCAGAGCCGCAGAGGAATGCGGTGGGCTTGCAATGAAGGAAGATGTAACCTGTCGTCGCGGGGTTTGTGGCAGACCGATGGAAGAGGTCTGATGTAAGATGGAAGATGTTTCATTTTAGTTGAGCGTTGAGAGGTTTGCGAAGTAGTCGCGGTACTCACTGCACGAGAAGCAGGGACAGGCCTTGTGGACTCCTTCGAGTTCGCAGTGGCCCATAATACGGGCATCAGGGTAGTCGACCTTCAGACTGCGGAGCAGGGCAATGAGGGCAGCACGCTGGGCTGGAGTGCGGGTGTCGGCATCACGACCTTTTTCGTCCAGGCCTCCTTCATAGCAGATGCCGATGGAGTGGGCATTGTAATGGCGGGCATGCATGCCGATCTCTTCTTCATCGCGGGTCTGGTAGAGCTGACCATCGCGCTCAATGTAGTAGTGGTAACCGATGCCTTTGCCGTGGAAACGGGCGTTGTGACAGGCACGGAGATCATCGACCGTGAAGCGCTGGTTGCTGCGGGTCGCCGAACAATGGATGACGATGAGATTTATAGTGCGCATGACTGTACGGCTATGGTGCTGGCTACGGAGGTAATGACGGTCGCGAGGAATTTGAGCACCTTTGCTACGGTGCGCCAATTAACTTTGATCATTGTATCAAAAATTTGGGTTTAATAAACACGAATTATCATTAATAGACCACGAATTATCATTAATTATTAATGGCAAATTATATGGATCATTTGTGGTAATTATATGTTAAGACTCAACAAGTTTCGAAATAGAGGAAGATGTAAGGGCGCAAACTGCGTACATGGCTGGTGATTGATGATATTGAGAGGCTGGGCTCTCCATGGGAGCCATCGCTAATCGTTCAGGACACCTCTTACATCTTTCCTCATACATCAGACATCGATTTAGGCTCCTGTTCCGAAGTCATCGTCGTCGCTGCCGCCGCCTCCGTTGTTGCCTCCACTACCTGAGCCACTATTAGAGCCTCCGGTGTTAGATCCGTTGTCGGATCCACCATTCGAACCGCCACTATTATCTGTGGGATCAGTGGAATCTGTGTGACCTGAAGTCTTCTGCTTGGACTCAACGAGGTCCTTGACATTCATGAAGGTAGCCTTCTTCTTCAGCATCTTCGACGAGAGGTTGTTGACGTCAGTACGGCTGGGAGCGAAGCAGAGGAACAGACCATTGATGTTAATACCGAGGTTGAAGTCCTCTTCCTTGTTGGCACCGGTGCTCTTCACCGAGAGGTAGAACACGCCGAGTTCACCGAACTGGACCTTCTTGCCTTCCAGCAGCTGCTCGAGCATACAGGTCTGGAGCTTGTTGGCAACGCCGAGGCAGACGTCCTCACCGTAGACGGAGTTGTGCTCGGACATGTGCTTACAGAGTTCCTGGTAGGTCATGGTCTTGGTGGTGGCAACGTGGCCGTACCACTTGCCGAAGGACTTCGAGTCCTTGATCTTGTTTTGGGAGACTTTAATAAATACGGGCATAAATTGAAAGTTTAGAGTTTAGAGATTAGAGTTTAGAGTTTAGAGTTTAGAGATTAGAGTTTAGAGTTAGCTACCGCGCGACTTGCTTACTATCACTCAGAAAGGGATTTCCCCTAACCGGATACAAAGTTACGATAATCGCGAAATGTGCTGTCCGACTTTGTCCGACATCAAAAGAAAACATTTTCTTTTTACTATATTTTTTCGAAATCCCCCGTCCCCTTTGCCTAAAGGGGCTCCACCTCTCCCTGTATTCCCTCTCCTCAGGCGAGGGAAAAGTTGACTACGACGGGAGACCCTCTTCGTCAAAGTTTTTGTATCGCTCTCCAGCCTTTGTCCCTTCGGGATTCGCGATGGTTGTTTAACGCAGCAGAGCCGCGATTGTTTGTCGGCTGGCGCCATGTGGAGATAGAAAAATTGGAAAAAACTTGGAAGATAAGATTATTTTTCGTATTTTTGCAGCGTGATAGTAAATAAGGAGATTGGATTATGACAGCAAAGACGTGGGAAAGCCTCCCCTTGGAAGTGAGGAAATATCTGGTTCAGAAGAGGATTGAAGCCTCTATGAAGTATCAGGGTTCTGCAACAGTGGAGAAGTATGGTGTCTATATGAAGGATTAATGAGAATTCTTATAGATACATGTATATTCATTCAGCCATTTCTTCGACTAAAGATCGAAGTGTGGCGTTCTCTCTTTGAGGGTGTGGCGTTGCAATGCAATCTGCGGGACAAATACTCCTGTTCCTGCTTCCAGGAGGAAATAATGATATCCCGGATAGGAGATTTGGACAAGGCTTCTTGATCCTGGAGATCAGGAGGAAGGTCAATGCAGTAGTCTTCGCAGATGTATCGGACGGCTTGAGGAGGAAGCTTCTGGGCTTTGGGAGAGATGCCCATAGCATCGAGGATATGCCGACGGGTCTGAAGGTACCGAGAAAATGTTCGCGGACTGACGTCAGCCAAACGAGCGAGTTCGCTCTTGGAAATGAAACGGTTTTTATCGTAGTAATTGATCATAAAAATTTCATTTTTATTATCGACTTTCGTCACGACTCGACCAAACAAGTAAACTTGATGGTGCTCGCTGCTCCGAAAGTTGAATCATACAGATAGTTTAGAGTTTAGAGTTTAGAGTTTAGAGTTTAGAGTTTAGAGTTTAGAGAATAGTGGCACTATTCGGGTTGAAAAGTGGCATAATTCGCACTGAAAAGTGGCACTATTTGTCAAGGATGAAATCGAGGAGGTCGATGCAACGGGATTTTTGAGCGGGGGAGGCATTTTTCTCCAGGGTGTCATCGATGGTGAGATGGATGGAAGGGTAGGTTTGACGGACGGCGTTGGCATAATCGCGGAAAAAGAGATCATTGCTCATGGTGGGGTCGGTTCTAGGATATATCGTGACGATATGATCCTGGAGGGGCTCCAACAGGTCAACCGTCAGGTTGGAATTGTCGCAGTAGGACATCCAGAGAGACTCTGGACAGAGCTCCGAGAGAATCACAGCAGTCTGCTCGGACTCAACAATGTTGACAGGCATTGAAGCGCATTGAGAGACTAAATGTAAACCAAACAAGCAGTGTCTCACCTGCCAGTATTGGAGGAGGGGCTCGCGGGCTTTAAGTAGTTGGGAGACCCAACTATTTCCGAGGTGGCCGTCACGGACGATGCCGAGTTCATCAATCATCCAGTAGATGGTCTTGCCGCTGCGGCTCTTGCCAAGGCGATAATGATCGGCAGCGTGGTACATCTGGTCGGCGGTCAGCACCCCTCGGGCGACAGTGTCCTGACAGAAGTCGCTGTCGTAGGCCACTTGGATGAGTGGGGTGGGCGGCTTGGCGGGATCGCAGAAATGCGGTGAAAGAATGTCTTTTAACTTCATCGTTTTTTAATTTCATACAGGAATGGGCTCGAGCCCCCCTCTATGGCCCCTATAAAGGGGCCTAAGAGGAGGGGCTTCCGCCTGAGTCGGCAGGAGCGGGGGCGTACATGTCCGTCTGGACGGGCTTGGGTTTTGCTGAGGGAAGCATCCACACGGCCTTGCCCTGTTGGTTCTTCGAACGGACAATAAAACCCTTGTCGCGCATCTCGCAGAACATGTTGTTCCACATCTGCGTGCCGCAATTGAGCAGGTTCATTACCTTGGCCTGCAGGTCGCTATAGTATAGCGGACCGGTCTTGAGGGCTTCATAGAACAGCTCCTCACGCTTAGGACAAGGCTTGTTGTTCTCATCGAACGTGAGCCACTCTTTGTTCATATAGGGCAGCTTGTCGTCGGACTGCGAGTAACTGTTCGAGACAGCAAAGCGGGTGGGGGCCTCGCAGATGACCGGCAGTTCGCTGTCGGCATCCATCCGGAAGAATAACAGTTCGCCAAGGTCGTACTTACGGGTGTGGGTCTGCTCGACGACAAAAATGTTCTCGGGCTTTACCTTCTCGCAAGAATACACCTCGAAGGCTTTGTTCATCAGCTCGGTACCAATCCAACCACGGAGGTTACGGTCCTCTGCACCTTTGTTCTGGTGGAGCACACAAACCATACAGCTCGCTGTCTCTTGGGCGAGTTTCATCAGACGCTCGACAATCTCCTGGGCCTTCACACCGTCGTTGATATCGGCCAGAAGGTCGCGTACGCCATCGAGCAGCACGAGGTCTGGGTGGTAACGCCGTATGGCGGCCTCGAACAGCCGTAGGCGCTCTTCGTAGTGCAGGCTGCGAACGTTGAACACATCATAACCCTCCCTCCCGCCCGAAAGACGAAGGACACGGTTTTTGAGAATGTCCTGCGTGGACTGCTCGCTCTGCTCGGTATCGTACCACAGACAGCGCAGGGGCAATGACAGCCACTCGCCATCGACATCGGTGAAGGGGCGCTGCACCTGCAGCACCTCGTCCTTCACGCAACAGGCCATGAGCATGGATGTAAACAGCGTCTTACCGCTTTTTGCCTTACCAGTGACGGCTACGAGTTCGCCACGCGGAAAACAGGGCTTGCCGAAAATACGGAACAGAAATGCCATCTCGGGCAACTGTTTGTCACAGGTGATACGTAGCTGTTCTAACTGCCGCTCGTCGTCAGTCATCGAATGCTCAGCGACCGACTGCCTAACTAAGTTGAATGCTTCTTCGTTCATAAGAATGTAATGAGGTGGCGGGGTGTGCGGACGAGGTCGAGGAGGTGTTCGCCGACAGCGTTCCACTCGTCGAGGAACTCATCATCGGTCTGGTACTGCGCCTTGTTCTCCAAGATCTTCATCAGCTTCGAATAGTGGATGTCGTAAGGGACATCGGGTTGCAGGTACTTACCATTCACGCCATGGTTCTCGATGAAGGTGGTCAGTCCACGATGTTGTTTCACTTGCGTGAGCAACTGTTGCATCACGCTCTTGGCTAAGCCAGCTCCCAGCAGGGGAGTCTTTTCACGGAATTTGTTCATTGTTGTAATAATTTTGATTAAGTTATACAATTGGTAAAGAGACTTACCAGCTTGTTTTTGTCATCCAAAATTAACGCTTTCTGCTGGATTCATGCTGACGAGTATATCGTCATAGTTGTTAAAGACTTTAACCTTTGGAATAGCGTTTTAAATTGCTTTAACAGCAATCTTTAAAAATGGGGGATACCCCCACACCCCATATTGTCCTTTTCGAAAAGGACCAAAAGGAATTTCTCCTTTTCTTTGGCGCAAAGAAAAGAAGTAAAAGAAACATCCACCCTAACCACGCCTTCCCCTATATGGGAAGGATGTAATTGATTACGAGGGAAGACCCTCTCCATCAACTTTTTGGTAAGGTTCACTACGTGGACCTCGAACGCGACTCGGCAATGCTCAAACAAGCTTGGCATTGCTCTCACTGCTTACTCGGTTCACAAAGCTTTCGCCCTACGGGTGAACCTTGTGTTTTTCTATAAGCCGGGACAACGGCTTATATTTTAACTCATCGCGTCGTCCCGCGATACCAAAACATAAAGAAAAGCAGGGTCTTCCGTGGTTTTCTTTTTTAGCCCTTGCCTCATCGACAAAGTCGCTTATACCTTTAGGTGTAAGAATGTTGGCGAGGGCTCTCTGACCTAGGTCAGAGTGTGGCGTAGCAATGGGGTGTGGTTGAAGCCCCTTCTTAGGGACACGATTTAGTCCTTAAGCGGACAAAATCTTCAGGGGTTGGGGTTGTTGCTGACCCTGCAGGGGTATCCCTGCATTGATTTGGTATCGCGGGACGACGCGATAATTTTATATTATAAGCCAGAGCGACGTCTTAGCTTTTTTATCGGCTGGCGCGTAGTAAGCCGTAGGCATATAAAAGAGACAAGGTTCACCCGAAGGGCGAAAGCTTTGTGAACCGAGTAAGCAGTGAGAGCAATGCCAAGCTTGTTTGAGCATTGCCGAGTCGCGTTCGAGGTCTACGTAGTGAACCTTACCAGAACCTTGATGGAGAGGGTCTTCCCTCGGAATCATTTTTTCCCTCGCCTGAGGAGAGGGAATACAGGGAGAGGTGGAGCCCCTTTAGGCAAAGGGGACGGGGGATTTCGATAAATAATTAGTCCTTTTTAAAAAGGACAATAATATAATATATATAATAGGTATATAAGGGGTGGAGGATTGATATGAGTCAAGGGATGCGTTTTTTTTATATTTTAAACACTTTTTTCTTTCAAAAAGTTTGGTGGAATGAAAAATTAGTCGTACCTTTGCACCCGCTTTCGCGTTAAAAAATGGTGCGGGGCATGAAAAAGAGAGTTCTTTGAAAGACTTACATAGACAGAGAAAGAAGTAGTACAAGAAGCGAGAGGCTGAGTTAAAAGGTTATAGTGAATAGTGAATAATTTGCTGCCGCCATTCTTGGTCTCTTGGGTAGAAAACAAACCGTTTCAATTTCTTGATAAGGTCGCGCAAGCAACCTTATGTAAAAAACTACCGGATAAGCGTTCTGAGACAGAGTAAACGATGCAGAGAGATTTTACAAGGTTTCTAGGAGCGAATGCAGAGCCATTGCGTGCCACACTTTGACCTTGGTCAAAGAAGTGGACACAATCTATGCTGAGCGACGACGAAAGCTGTATAATTTTTCTGCGAAGCATAAAAATTATACAATGTAGAGTTTGATCCTGGCTCAGGATGAACGCTAGCTACAGGCTTAACACATGCAAGTC